>Ga0214542_1000067_pt1 | contig 125714 bp, 51 predicted proteins | sample CNSS1metaG_FD_160096 | JGI IMG/M metagenome (GOLD analysis project Ga0214542, IMG submission 160096) | Root nodule microbial communities from cowpea collected in UCLA plant growth center, Los Angeles, California, USA - CNSS1 | ecosystem: Host-associated > Plants > Roots > Nodule | place: USA... | reverse complement strand
GATGCAGTCCTTACCTTGAATCCTTACCTAGTTATACAGATGGGGCACCACCATGGACACCCACTAACAGGGGCCATGGAATTACGTCCCGACCACTGAAGCGCGACCTCGGAGGTCTCACCTAGAGGCCCCAAGGAATTTACACGCTGACACGGACCAACATTCATAACTCAGCAATAAGAGAACATCAAATCATATTTACATTTCCATACCAACCCCTGAGCTTAATTCCTCATACGCATCGTGTTTCAAATCCATACCTCTGATCATCACCACCCCATGAATCTAGGGCCTCATCTCATATCAATAACGTGTTCCTTTTGGTTCAATCCACTCATTCATTTTACATGCCATGATCACACCCAACCCGTCATACGCAATTCATAATTCATGCCAAGCATACATAATACTCCATTATATACATGTTTCTCATCATACAATTCATACCTAAACCAATATCAATCATCCAAGAATAAACAAGCACCCAAACAGCACACAGCCTCGCCCAATCCCTCGCTCAGGCTGAGGAGTTTCGCTCGGGCGAGACGTGCTCGCTCAGGCGAGCCCCCCCTTCACCTAGGCGAGGGTTCGATGAAGCACCCAGGGAACATCACGGGATCTCGCTTAGGCGAGACCCCTCTCGCCTGGGCGAGGTGTTCACTCGCTCAAACGTTCGAACGGGTCGCCTGGGTGACCTTTCACGCAATGGGGTTTGGGCGAGTCTTCGTCAGGCTCGCTTAGGCGAACCTAACTCGCCTGGGCGAGATTAACATCTCTCGCCCCTGATTCACCTGCAACAAAGGCGTTTCCCGACCCAACCAAAACAGACCATTCGAGAATAAACAAATATTCAATCACAGCACTGCCTCGCCCAGCACCTTGCTAAGGTTGAGGGATCTCGCTCAGGCGAGACAGTCTCGCCCAGACGAGTCCCCTTCCGCCTAGGCGAGGGCTCAACAGGAACAAAAAGGCAACGCGGGATCTCGCTTAAGCGAGATCCCTCTCGCCTGGACGAGTTGTGTGCTCGCTCAAAACACACCCTGGTCGCCTGAGCGACCACTCGTGCAGGAAGCTCTGGGCGAGCCTTTGCACATCTCGCCTGGGCGAGACAAGCTCGCCTGGGCGAGTCTAACAGTGTCCACCACTGTTCGCACCTACAAAGCGCATGTTTTATAGACCAACCAATCATACAGAGTACTTTCACGCATCAAAACGAAGAATTTAACCATACAATTAGTAACCAACCCACAAACAAGTCAAAACAACACAGAACTGGAAACCCTAACTTCCCGTACCTGGAGGAAGGGTTAACGGAAGTCTTGGCAGCACGATAGCTAGTACTGTTGTCCCGAGAACAGCTAAAGAGCTGGAAAACAGTGGAGGAACAGAACCAAGGGAAATTTGTTACAAAGACCTGACTGGACTTAATGCCAAGGAAAAATACATACAAGCTAGGAGGGCACTTACGCGGAGTAGGAACTGGTCTGAGCTAGCTCGAAAGGGACCTTAGGCAAACCCTAACAGAGCGTTCTGTGAGGGGTAAGGAGAGTGACGACTGCTGGATTTTTCTGCAAGAGTGCAAAGTGAGGGTTAGGGCATCCTGAAAGGGGTTTTATCAATTGGGCCAACTCTAGGCCCAAACACAAGAGGGCAGAAAATTAGTAAGCCAAAATTAATGGGCCTTACAGTAACAAAATAAATTAGAGTATTATACTTAATAGTTCATTTTAAATGTTTAAATTATATATTTGTAATCAAAAATTTAATATTATGAATTTTGTTTTATGTTTTTTGCATGCACTTTTTACTATTTTCAACTTAAAATGTAGAGCTTAAGACTTTAATAATACCGAAATGAAAAGTGAAATTTAACAAACTATTTTTTTTTATCGTAGATGAGTCTATAAATATATCTTAGACGTACATTAATTAGAAAAGTCTAACAACACACTAGACGAATACAAAAAAAAATGAGTCTAGCAGTATATGTATTAGACGAGTTTGTCCATAACAAAAATTATTAGACAAGTATAACAATACACAATCAACAAGTTTGTTCATACATTGATTAGATGAGTATAATAAAAAACATTATATAAGTCATTTCATACATTAATTATATAAGTCTAGGAATACATTTGTTAGATGAGTATAATTAACAAATATTAAACCAGATTATCAATGCAGTTATTATACAAGTTTAACAATATAAATTGATGAATCTATCCATAATACATTGATTAAACGATTTAGTAGCAAATACTAGACGAGTCTATCCATACATTAATATGACAAGTGTGGCAATATACATTGCACAAGCTTGTGCATACACAAATTATACAAATCTATTAATGCACAATAGACAAGTTAGTCAATTCACTAATTAGACAATTTTTGCAATACACATTAAGTGAGTATGCACGTACATTGATTAGATGACTTTGTCCATTCACTAATTAAATGAGTCTATCAATAAGAATTACATAAGTTTGTTCATTTACTTATTAGACAAGTTTTGCAATACATATTACACAAGTCTAAATATACATGAATTAAACATTGAACAAGTGTACACTTTATACAGGTTTGTCGTGTCCTTATGCCTATTAGACAAGCCTAGCAACACATATTAGATAACTTTTTTCATGTATTGATCGGACGAGTCTACCAATACACATCAAATGTCTCTATTCATTCCCTGATTGGACGAGTTTTAAAATATACATTAGATAATTTTGTCCATATATTAATTAGACGATCTAACAATACACATTTGACGAGTATGTTCACACATTGATTGAACGAGTCTAACAATACATTAAATGAGTTTGAGTTTGTCAATGCACTGATTAGATGAATTTAGACTCTAACAATACATGTTAGACCAATATATTTATATATGTAAGAGTTTAAAACTACTCTAATATTGAAAAAAAGAAGAAGCTTATTTTGTAGAACTTTAATAGTGGAGAATTACGCGGGTCTTGGCATGAATGTTTGACCCATTCTACACCCTTATTCCAGTTCTGAATTTGTTCACCCACTTGCAAAACTTTGCATGTGGACCCACTGTAAGGCCCATAATAGTTTGAAATTAAAACTGATTTGACTTCATTTATATAAATTCGTATCACTTTTATAATTTTTTTAATTTGTGCATAAGTTAACTTTAATTTATATAACAGTCATTTAATTTATCTGTATGTTTTTCTCGTATAACTTTTTTTAAAAAGTCTGGTATTTTTTTTTTTTTAAAAAACACAGGTTGTTATTATTTTGGACGAAGAAATATAAGTTATGTAGGGTTATTTGGATTATATGTTGTATTTTTTATTAAGTTATTACAACAATTATAAATTTGAAACGTAAACACGTTTTCTGTCTCTAAAATATTATATTTGAACAATTTTAATATTTGAAATTTAAATTGAAGGAAAACAATTTTGTTTTGAACAAGGCCCAGTAATAGTAATGGGCCACTTCATCTAATATTTGGAGGCCTTTGTCCCTCCAACACATGAGATCAGAAGAAGACAGTAGATTCAGATTTGGGGAACATTTGGTTGATTAGGGTTTCTTGTTGTTGATCCTTTTGTTTTGTGTAGCAGTTGCTTCAATGTCACAACAACAGCAAACAATGGAAGCAATCACTGAGGGAGTGAACAACATCAATATCACTGAAACGTATAAGAAGAATCGTATCCAGGTCTCAAATACCAAAAAGCCTCTATTCTTTTACGTCAATCTCGCCAAGGTACTCATTTCCCTTTCGATATTCGTCATTTCTTCAGCCATGGGTTTTGTTTAATTTCTGTGCACATGTTGGATTCTGATTTTATTTGATTTTGTTTTGTTTAATTTTTTTTATCTGATTTTTTGTTCAGAGATACATGCAACAGCATAACGAGGTCGAGCTCTCAGCTCTGGGAATGGGTATAATGTCTTGAACTTTTTTTATTTTTTCACATTTTTTCATGTTGGGTTTGCTTTCCGTGAGCATTGCCACCTAAGTAGTAATTTGTTTTAGGCAGATTCACAAATGATTTAATGCTTTGGCAGGTTGATGTGTTATTTATTTTTCTTCTGCTATTTATTTTTTGTCATCTCTTTAGCGTGTTACATCTTTCTCAAACAGAAGAAAAGAACTTTACTCTCCTGAGATTATCTTATTTGTGAAGAGAAGTAATATATTCATAGAAGTTATTCTGTTGGAATTGAACCAAATGTCTTCACCCAAATATTAAAAAAAAATCTTAGAAGTTTTGTTAATGCACCCAAGTAATATTTGAAATGATTTTATAGAATTAGAAAAATATTCCCTTTGTCCATCCGGATTGGTAATTGTTCTTCTTTTCCTTCCCCTTTACCAGTGCTCTCCTCTGCATTGCTTATCCCTCACCACTGTCTATTTACGAGTTATGACTTACATTTAAGTGTAGTGTGGTCTATAACTGTTCACACATTTTTCAAAATTTACTTGTAATGCTGGATGCACGGTTATGCTCCCAAATAAGAGCTGAAGGTTGCATGATCTTGCTGATGTAAGCATAAACAAACATTGGAGTTATGATAAACAGTGTGTTATTTGTTTAACCGAGATGTATGTATATGTATAAACATCTGACTAACCTGAAGTTCTACTCTATGGGCCATTCAAATTTGAACTTCATCTTATAGTTTTAATTTTGGATTCAAGTATAATACACTTATTCGATGACATTGCAGAATGATATTCACAATTAAGATTACCAAGAAGACTGGATCCACTACGTGATTTATGTATAGTCATTCCTTTTAACCTATCTCTCATATCTTTCTTTATTTACTTTTTTGTCCAGCTATTGCTACAGTGGTTACTGTTGCTGAAATCTTGAAAAACAATGGGCTTGCTGTTGAAAAGAGTGAGATATCATATCCTCTTTCTTGGAAATGTCTCCCTTTCACCCATCGGCTCTCTCTAATTATTGAAAAATAAAACTTGATTCTGATGGAATATTTTGGCAGAAATCATGACATCAACCGTTGACATAAAAGATGATTCCAGAGGAAGACCCGTCCAGAAGGCCAAGGTAAGGAAAAAAACACTTTATTTTTTCTTACATTAGGATGTTTCTTACATTAGGAAGTGTTTCTATGAATTCTTTCCAACCTATTGAGTCTGTTTGATGGCTTGTAAAATACTTCTGGTGATAAATCGTGTCTAGATTGAAATATTGCTGGGGAAGACTGCAAACTTCGATGAGTTGATGGCTGCAGCGGCTGCTGAAGATGGTGAAAATGGAGATGCTGAAGAACACACTACTTAGAGGAAATGTACCTGTCTCGAGTGAAGAAGACAATCCTTAATGAACGAACTGCCATGGTGTGGTTTGTGTAGGTAGCGGAGAAGCATAGCATTCAATTTTATATAGATTGATTTGCAGTGTTGAACTATGCTATTCCTTCATTTCTTATCCCTATAAATATTTTTTTTTTTTTGTGTTTTTGCTGTTGCTGGGTTTAGTTTGTCATTTCTCGGTCGATAGGAAGTATTGGCACACTTAACTAGTTCAGTTTGAACAATAACATATAATCCAAGAGTTTTGATCCTTGCTCATCACTAACATTTCCTAATCTTGTTAGGTTCAATATGAACCTATGCAGCAACATTCTTAATTTTGTGCAGTAACATTACTCTGATAAAGTGGTTGCCGAAGTTAAAACATTTTGGTATATATATATAGATATATATATATATATATATATATATATATATGTTTTTCATTGTGAAGAAGTGAGAGGATTTATGAGTAATAAAAAATAAAAATGATATTAAAATGTTTTATAAAAAAATTTAGTATATTGAATTTTTAAATTTTTATATCTACATTATTCTATACTATTCATAAGGAGGATTCCCTTTTTTCTACACATTTTACTTTTAATTTTACCATTTAAGTACATTTTTAAATAAAAATAATTATTTTACCAATTTTACTTTTTATTATCATAAGAAAAAGTGAATGCACATAATACATTTGTTTCTACTAGTACTTTTTAATTAAATTTATATTATTTGTTTTCACAATTAAATTTATATTATCTCGTCATCTTATTTGTCTACGTGAAATTTTATTGTTAACATTAATAAAAGTGTTATTGAAAAATTATATCATATTATTTTAAGATAAGGCATTGATATTATATTTTTCATAACGTATAATATAGTATTTTGATTTACAATTATTTAATTAACTGATTTAGTTGTTTATGATATTAACTACTTTATATAATTAAGTAGAATTGATCCACAATCATGGAGAAAATTTTAACCAATTTTTGTTTAGAATATTATTAAAACTTATTCATATTAACATTAAGCAGGTAATTAACCAAGAATTGAGATCAATTGCTAGTAAAAAAATTATTTTCACTTAATTTAACATGTTGATATAATTAATTAAATTCAATGTTTATTATGAAATTACACACTTCCTGTATACACATGTTTAATAGAAATAGTGTTTATATATCTGTAAAAAAATCTTCCAATGAATAAATATTTGTTATCATTAATGACTCCATAGGTGGAATATCTCCCAGAATCACTAATTCAACTATACTTTCAGTTGAATCCTGCAACTCAAATTGTTCATTGTTCTTCCTATCATCAAAGGTTGATTCTTTGCCAAAATATTCTGAAAACACTTCTTCACCAAAAACATACGAATAGTTTTGAATGTCTCCTGGAATGTCTCCTGGAATGATAAAATCTGCAAGACATTGAGTTGAATCATCGCACTCATTCATATTGTTGCAATGTTCATAGGATTCGTCTCTTTTCCTTTTATTGGACATTTTTGAAGAATTGTAATCTTCAAAGGGAAGAACAAAACATCTTCTATGAATTCTTTGAATGTTGCTCCTACGTTTCTTCGCTATTTTGAATCCTAAATGAGAAACTCTGTGAAGGTTTCTTGATTTCATGATAACTATTACTCGATTTTTATACTCCTTTTTTTTCTTTGTATGAATGATTAAATTTTATTAAAAAAAATCATATTTATATATATATATATATATATATATATATATATATATATTATGAAGATTTCTATATTTAAAATATTATAACTTATTTAAATTTTAGGAAATCTAATAAAATCATTTGTGATAAATTTTGATATATTGCGAATTAGATTAGATAATTTTTATAAGAAAATAATCTAAATAAATTATTTAACTTTTAGATATGTTATTTTATGAGTTTAAAATTTAAATCTTTTTATATAGAATCTAATATAAAGCAATTTTATTTTAACATAAATTTGTTTTGTTTGTTTTTTTTTTAAAAGTAATGATAAATAATAGATTAGGTAGCAAATGTGATAAAAATAATTAAAAAGAACAAATAAGTAGATATGTTAGTTACAAAATATTATGATGTATCTTTAATATAGGCCATTATAATAGATTGGTACAATATATTTACTTTTTCAATAAAATAATAACTAAAATTATTTTCAATCAAATATAATTCTATAAACAACGAGTATGAATGTCATAGTTTGAATGGGACTGCTTTTCAAAATCTAATTTGAAATTTCATCCGATGTAATAAAATATTTTGATTTTGGATTGAATTAAATCAAATATGCAATACATCAAATATCATAAGATATTTTTATTCTTTTCGAGTTTTGCACAATAATTATTATTGATATTATCATTTGGAAACATAAAAAGATCAAGTTTTTTTTTTTCACACATTAAAACTAGTTTATGCGACATTTACGTATAATTTATTTAATTTCTGCATAAACTAATTTTTTTCTATAATACTAAGCAACAATGAATGTTAAATGAATGAAGAATAATACTTTTAATGAATGAAGAAATTAGTGAGATATTATTTGCATCCAATTTAGTAAATGAAACTAGTTACAATCTTCAATAAATTGTGGAGAGAAAAAGTAGACATATAAAAACAGTCTACATGATGCAAATAATATTCTTATGAGAAAGTAAATTGTTTCTGCAAATAACATTATAGAATTATAAGTGTTCTAGTTATTTATATGAGTAAAATATAGAAAATATAAAATTCTTCTTATTTTATTTTTTCAAAATTTTCTTGTAAAATATTTATAAAATATTTGAATTATCTTTTCAATATAAATTCATAATCCGAGTAAAATATGTTATAACGAGCTGAATTTTGTTTGTTAAGTTTAAATCTGCACTTCTTTTTAAAATAATTCAATATATTTTGAAAATCGTTACACCAAAAGCAAACCTTAAACAAGTGTGAACTTTGAACTCATAATACTTGAAAAACAACTTTAAATTTTTTGTAGTTACATTATTAGTTAGCTTTTGAAATTATTTTAAATATGTTTTTCGTTCCGTAACTTTTATCAAATTTTAGAATTAATTTATTTAAAAAATTTGGATCAATTTTATTTTTCATCTTTAGTAATACGTAGATCTAATCATTTTAATTAAATTTTGTTAGATTTATTTAATGTTTCGTATGCATTTCGAAATTATATTTAAGTGATTTATATTGTTTGATACATTTTTATTTTAATATTAGGTCAAATACTATTATGAAACATGCTTCAAATGTCAAATAAAATTAACAAAATTTAATTAAAATAACTAAATTCAAATATTTCGAAAAATAAAAACGCATCTATATACGGTGTAAAGAATTTTCAAGACATCTCTACATGTTTTATATTACAAGTTATCATATTATATAATTTTACTCTGTGATTAATTTATATTTAACCTTTTTCTATTTTCTTATTTTAAATGTTAAAATAAGTAGCAGAATACCGAACCGATGTGTGAAATGCACAGAGCAAAGCGATTTTTCCATGGTTGTGCAATTGCAGGATCTATACACTGTCATCACCAGTTCTGTGAAATCAAATGTTCGTTTTCTCTGTAAAACCTTTCTTCAGTGTCCTTCTCGTTTCGCTCTCACTCCTCTTCCTTCTCGTACTGCTATCGCCTCCTTCCCTTTTATCCCAAATTCCCATTTCTGGGTATGTCGTTTCTAATTTCAGCACCCATCTTTTTTTATGCCTTGAATCGCTATAAAGCTTTGAAATTCGCAACTGGGCACCTTCAATTTGTGGACTTGGTATCTTGGGTAGTGACATTTTTGGTTTCCGTTGCTGATCCGTGAATTGATGTTGTGCAGTGGGGAGGTGGTGGGTATATGGAATGTTCGGAGACTCGTGGAATGGAGACCTTGCAATTGGTGGCTACAAGGACAACAAACAGGTGCTTTCTGCTTGAATCAATTGGTGTTTGTTTTTACTACATTTCAGCTTTGGAAGGTTGAAAATTTGTTATATTGAATGAGCTTTTGTGATTACTGGATTCATTTTTGTATTGGGTATAGGGATAGCTAGAACTGTCAAAATAATTGAAATTCCGGAAGTTGCAGTGAGTAGATCTACTTCTGTGTTTGTTAATTGGAAGTTAGGGCATAGGATTGGGTTTTCAATGTTATTTGGAGTTAGATTTGCAACGGCTAGGGTTCATTGTTGAGGGTGGGTGAGGGTTGCAGATTGGCTTTTTATTTTCTGAATCAACCTTAATTGGCTTTCATTGCAGACAATTGCTTTCGTTTTTTTGTTTATTCTTGAAATGGTGCAGCTCTACCACTAGAAACCAACGGATATATCAGAGTGGATTGCTATGGAGGCCTCAATCAGATGCGAAGAGATGTGAGTACTTGAAGAAAAAATCTTTAGAATTTCTACTCCAGATCCTTGGAATATCTTCAATATGCTTTTTCTGCTTTCTTAAATTGAGATGAAATTGCAGTTCTGTGACGGTGTGGGCATTGCTCGTTTGTTAAATGCAACCCTCGTCTTGCCAAAGTTTGAAGTGGCCTCATATTGGAATGAAACAAGGCAATTTACCTTTCCATTTCTCTGGAATACCTCACAAATCTTTACTCAAAATTGTGTTCATTGGTTGACTAATAAATTTTGTTATCTTTCTGAATACTTGGTTCCATTACAGTGGTTTTGCTGATGTATATGATGTAGACTACTTCATACAGCATATGAATGGCTTTGTCAAAGTTGTGAAAGAGTTACCACCAGAGGTTGCATCTAAAGAACCTGTTCCAGTGGACTGTAGCAAACGGAAAGGGCAATTTGATTACGTTGAAAGTGTTCTTCCATCTTTGTTACAACACAAGTACATCTCAATCACACCAGCAATGTCCCAAAGAAGAGACAGGTATGATCAAATGTTAGTTGTTAGTATTTTGTTACCACTGTAAGTGAGTTTGATTGTTCTTTGTTTTTCTTCTTTCCTTGCAGATACCCTTTGTATGCAAAAGCTGCTCTGTGTCAAGCTTGTTACAAAGCATTGCGTCTTTCGAGGTCCTTGGAAATGAAGGCCTCTGAGCTTCTGGAAGCAATACCTAAACCCTTTTTGTCTCTTCATCTTCGTTTTGAGCCTGATATGGTTGCATACAGTCAGTGTGAGTACAAGGGTCTTTCTCCTGCTTCCATGAAAGCCATAGAGGAAGCACAAATCGACAGAAAACCATGGACTGGAGACTTAGCTCGCATTTGGAGACTACGTGGAAAATGTCCACTTACACCAAACGAGACTGCTGTAGTACTTGAATCTCTTTCCATCCCACCAACTACAAATATATACCTTGCTGCTGGAGATGGTTTGATGGAGATGGAAGGATTGACAGAGACCTATGCCAACATATTTACTAAGTCAAGTCTTCTTAGTAGGGAAGACTTCACAAACATGCATGGCAATACAAAAGCTGCTTTGGATTATTATGTATCCATTAACAGTGATTCTTATGTAGCTACGTATTTTGGGAACATGGACAAGATGGTTGCAGCAATGAGAGCTTTCAAAGGTTTGTACAAGACTCTATTTTTGAGTAGAAGAGGTTTTGCAGAATTAACCTCAAAGGGTCTTAGGGGAAAGGAGTTGATGGCAGCGCTGTGGAAGGTTCACAGAGATGATTTTGCTATCGGAAGAGGCTCTGCTCTGCCAGAGTGTTTTTGCGAATTCAAGTTGTGATTTTGGATCTCTGTTTTGGCATTATTGATGTTAATTTTTCACGGAGGCACACGTTAGAAGAAGGGTCTGGTCATCTTCATGGAATCCAATTGGATGAATCCAAAAATATATTGTTTTAGAATTTTTATTTGTTATGTTGTGTAATTTTTTATTATTATCACTTGAGAGAATATAATTAGTCTTTCTCAGTTTTATTATGGCTTTTATTTTGGTAAATTTTTTTAAGTTTATTAATTGAAGGGATGAAACATAAGTGAGTCGAGTCAATTTGGCTTTTGTTCTTCCTTCTAAACTCCTGTTATGTTTTTTAAACTATTCAGTAAAGATTTTTAGTGCCTTGTTTCTGTTACGTCGAAAGTTGAAAAAAAAATATCAATAATCTTTACTCGTCCCTTCGTTTATATGTTTTCCGATCGTATATTTTTCTATCACAAGGAAAAAAATAATCAGCTCCCATTTTTTTTTTTAATTTAATCAATTTATGATGACAAAACTCCTTTACGATTAAGCAATTCATATGAAGTACATTAAAATAATAATTTCTTTGCTACTAAATCTTGCATCCAGATATCAACCCCAACAGACCAGTTATGTGACGCATTGATACATGAACTAACTTGTAATGTTAAACTAATGGATGAGTTGACGGTACTGCCACAAAATGTTTCAACAAATCGATGATTAACAACACATTATAGGCTACGATGACTACCATGAATTTCTACAAATACAAATGCTGGGTCTCAAAATGAAGTAATTCAAATCGACCAATCTTCCAATTTAAAACAATATAACATTTTTCGTTAAATATTGTGTCAAAGCACTCAAATTCATGAGATGCCACCTAATCCATCCCTCAATATGGGCAAAGATCTTTCGAATCCCACCTCCCTATTGTCCAAAACGTCATCAATTTGGCACTGCAGAAAACAAAAATAAGTCAGTTTTTTTACTAACGTAAAAACTTGAGACAGTATTTCATCTCATTTGAATTATTCAACAGTGTATTTATTATCTACATGCAATCATCATACATCTACATTGAATAGGAAAACAATCTTACTGTATGTCGAAGTGTCAATTTGTTCAGGAAGCTCCTTAATATCAACTTCAAACCTAGATTGCACCTGAAATCAGCATTCAGAATTTTGTTAATAGAAAGCACCGTATGGAGAAAAGATTCCTTGATTCCTTACATTTCTTAATGTCAGAGTACAAAAGAAATGTTAATACAGCTCCATGAAAGAGGGGGGCTTGACCTGATTAAGAACTTCAGAGTCGGCAGTGGAGGAGACAAAAGTAATAGCAAGCCCCTTCGTGCCAAATCTACCTGCTCTTCCTACCTATAAATTCACAAGTTAAATAGAAACGTAGCTTAGGATGAAGTGAAAGAGGTGGAGAGAGGAAAAGATGAAGAGGGCTGGAAGAAGAGAGAGGAAAATAGTGAATACAAGAGGTGCTTTAAAGTGAAAACATGGAATGTGAGTGTAGGACACAGCATAATTATACTGTGTCTTATAGTGTTTTAAAGGTTAACACCCTACACAATGCCACATAATCAATTATAAGGTCCAATTTCTTTAAATCTTTTTATATGCAATATAATATAATAATAATAATAAACAACTGTCGAAGACTTATATCAACTAGTAACACAATAACAAAAAAATTAAAATAATATTATCATAACAATATTTTATTATCATTTATCTCCATTCCACCTCAACCAAACAAATCTCGTTTGTACTCTTTTTCTCACCTATTTCCCTTCGTTTGTTTTACTCTCTCTATGTCTTTCCGCTTCTACTAAAGGGAGCATAAAAGAAATAAATATAATGGATCCAGCAATTACCCTGTGCAAGTAAGTATCGGCAGAATCAGGCATGTCATAATTAATAACTATATTAACACGTTCTATGTCAATTCCCCTCCCTACTAAGTCAGTTGCCACGAGAATCCTTTGCTTCCCTTCCTTGAAGCCTTTGTATCGTTTCAATCTGAAATGGGTAAATGTGTTAAAACCAAAAATAAGGCTGCAATTATAGATAAAAGTTCACATCTATGCAAATGAAGGGAGTTGAAACGCCCAATCAATCAGTCTACCATACTTTGAATTGAAGCTTCTGAGACACAGAACTTACTTAAAAATCTAAAAACTCAGAAGTCTAAGCACATGCCACCAATTTCAGAAGAACTTGTAAATACCTCTCTTCCTGTGACATTGCAGAATGTATGCAGATGGATGGGAAGTTACACTCCACAAGCAACTTGTTCAACTCTGCTGCTCTGCTAACACTCTTGACAAAAATAACTACTTGGTTGAAATCCAGAGCATCAAGAAGATCATTCAACTTCCGGTTCTTCTCTGACTCTTGCAATTTGATGTAGTGCTGAAAAAGGTTACAAGTGAGTAGAATTAAGCTAGAAAACAGAATTTCACTAAAAAAACAATTACCAACAGGAGAGAGAAACGTTAATAAAACATACCTGGACAAGACCATGAAGCGTCAACTTGGCCTCATCATCCACATAGATTTCCATAGGCTGAAAACAAAATATGTTGATATTAATTAATCATCATAGAAAACAAATAAATGGAGTTCAGTTATTTTCATTTACTTATAATTGCAATTACATTTAAACAAGGATAAACATTGAAAATAAAAAATAAAAAATATACTAACAAAAATGCTTCGTAATAAAATAATAAGCTTCATGAAATTTCTAAGAAAAGAACATCAGTGGTACACAAATAAATGAGAGAAGGAACTACTAAACCATCCTACCATATAAGGTACATTAAATCACCAAATAAAAAGAACATTACATCTTGCATAAATTTCTTGCAAACGGGTCGAATCTCTTTACTAAGTGTGGCTGAAAACATCATCACTTGTTTATCATGAGGAGTCAATTTGAAAATCTCCTGGACGTCTCTTCTCATATCTGTGAAGGTAAAACAGAAGAAATAAGAAAAACATGATAAGATATCATAGATTGTAAAAGCATAACAAAAAACACAAATTTACAGGGGAAGAAACAGACCAAGTGATTCAAGCATCTTGTCACACTCATCAAGTATGAAATGCCTCACGTTCTTTAAACCAAGGTCCTTATCTCTAGCCAAAGCAAGAATCCTCCCTGGTGTTCCAACAACAATATGAGGACATTCATTCTTGAGCAATTCTTTGTGAACCTTGATATTGACGCCACCATAGAAAACAGCAGCCTTTATATCAGGAAGATATGTACTGAATCTCTCAAATTCATGGCAAATCTGGACAGATGAATCTTTATTAAGTATAGGTAATACAAGAAATACCTTTATGTACGTAAACAGAAGAGTAGAAAACAAATTGTTCTAGCAGCTCATATACTTTACATCCACATGAACGCAGACATACCTGATAAGCCAGTTCTCTTGTGTGGCAAAGAACAAGAGCTGCAACTTGACCAGGAACAGGATCAACTTGCTGAAGTGTAGAAAGAACAAAAACAGCAGTCTTTCCCATCCCAGATTTTGCTTGACAAATAACATCCATTCCTAAGATTGCTTGAGGGATGCATTCATGTTGCACTAATGAAGAAGCAAACAAAATTGTAGTGGACGAATCCTCAGTAAGTATATATGATCTGCCAGATCCTTTTAATGTAAAGGTTTACCAACCAATTTTCGTGACCAATAATATGCTAGTAGTGATTACCTGGTAAATCAAAAGAAAATAGATTAGAGAATAAGAAAAATAACAATAATACAAAAAAACCATTAAAGATACAATCCAGCAAGAAAGATTTTAGCCGAGAAAAAAATAAAATAATAACCAGTGAGTCCAGATTATCTTTAACGCCAACAATGGTTTTTTGGTAGCTTCCTGAATAATAAAAGGTTTCAAAAGGGAATATATATATATATATATATATATATATTCCCTCTCAAACATACAATACAATGACCAATAACCCACTCTTAGTAAAAAGTATATCTTTTAAGAAAATATTGAAATCTTAGCCAACTGAATTCAACAGTGTAAATTTTACTGAAAATGAAACAGAAAATACATAACATTATGATCAATAGCATTGGCAAATGGAGATGAAATCACTTAAGAGCACAGATAAGCAGGACAAACATCATTACTAGAAAGAAAACTACAAATTAATCCTAGCCATCATGAAAATTTAGTAGAAATTGTACGACTATCCTCATATATCAACTTCAAGCAAAAACATTTAATGCTAAATCTTGCCTTCTGAAGGATGCTCAAATCCTGAATCTACAATGGCTCGCAGAAGCTCTGGCTTCAACAGGAAGTCTCGAAAACCCGAACTATGGATGCCAACATAACCCCTGCATTACAAAAACAATATATACACAAAATCAGGAGGTGCAACATAGAAGTTTGGCTTGAAAACCTAAGCAAATAATTTTTTTGAAAACAATGCATCAATATGTCACAAAAACACTACAAAAGCCTCAACATAGAATTGTGAGTGTAAATTGATGCTTATTATTGTCTACCCTAATTTCACTTTTTTAATATCTATACAATCTACGCTACAACACAGGGTTAGGCAACTATCTCTACTTATACATTATATTACTGTACAAACAATGTCTTGTTCGCTAGACAAGACCAGCAAACAAATTACTTTAAAAATAAAATAAATAAATAAATAAATAAATTTACATTCACGCTCCCTAAGGTAGTACGAATTGATACCAGTAGAAGCAAATAAGAACAAACATAGCTACTTCCATTACTTTCAATCGCGTAAAAGCAAAACAAACTAATCAAAGAAAATGACAAATTCACAGTTTCATAATAATAAAAAAAAAAAAGGATAAGAGAAAGAGGAGGGAGACTAACTTCTTGCCGGATTCTGCAGGCTTGGCAGAATCGGGAGCTTTCTCATCTTCTTCTTCGTAATCGAGGAGCTCTTCCTCGTAAGTCTCGGCGTCCTTCAATTCTCCCATCTGATTCCGTTGGTTAGGGTTACATTTTCAGATTCAGTTTGAGAGATTGAGATAGAGAAAATCCAATTCAATTGGTTGCAGAGAGAGACAGAGAGAGAGTTGATAGAAGCTGACCTTCGAAGACGCAACGGAAAGAATTGTTGAGAATGAGATTGAAGATGAAAATAAACCCTAGATCTGGTTTTGGGTTTTAGGAAGAGTAACAGCAGCGAGTGGAGCAGGGACGAGAAGATATAGCGCGTGCAACCATGGAATAGTCCGAAAAGCCCTTCCCATTTTCAAGTTTTCAACTGTCCCACCACCAACCTTGACGATACTACTATAGGAAAGAAGGATTAATTATGGAAAACAAAACCATTCTTTTTCCAAAATTGATAAATATTAATTTTATACTAAAACAAAACAGTGTAAAATATTATTTGTGAACCGTTTATAAAGTCAGTGTTTGAATTCGTGAGACCCCACTAATGTAATATTTAATCTCTTATTTATGATCAAATTGAAAAAGTGGTTTTATAAAATTTAACAATAGGATATTTACATATTTAGATACCAAAATAAAACGTTTAAGAATCAAGTTTGCCCTTTTGTTTATTATTTTTTGTGAGAAAAATATTGCTCTTATTTTTTTAAGTTCATGCTAAATAGAGACTCTTCTATCACATATTTTTAATAGATAATAACAGTCCCACTGGCACCAATTACGACAGCACAAGTGTTAATAATAAGAATATTGGTAAGAATTTGCCTTATTCGGTACACGTATTGAATGTAAATTTCGAAATTTGCTGCATTAATGATTGTCTATAAAGTAATTTGGTGATATTGTTGGAGGAGCCTATGTTTCGAGAAGAACAAAACCAAATATGAAAGGTTCAATTATGAGTGTTAATGTGAGTCTATCTAAACCATTTAGATCCGGTCTGCACTTGGTTTACAAAATACGAACTGGACTGGTTCGTCCCACATTTTCAACACGGGTCAAAAAGTCTGATCTGTCTTGCAAAAATGCGAAGTTGGCAGACCAACCCGTTTTTTTTTTAAATAATTAATATAAAACTTTGAATGTTCAACAAATTGAGAAACTTTAATTAGTTCACAAAATTAAACAAAAACTTTAAAAAGTTAGATGATAAATTGATAATTCAATATTTCTATCATATTCACATTCTTACTTTGACATACACAATGTATTATTTAAAGTTAAACATATTCAAAAATACATAATACTTATCTTTTTCAATCATACAAAATTCTGAAACATTCATACAAAAGTATAGAAGAAAAATAATCAATATACACAAATATATGTTTTTTATATGGATTGCATACTTTTACAACTTAGACTTCTGCAGACCAATAAGCTCAATATCCTAACCTGCCCTACATTTTTTTGACGAGACCCACATTACCACCTCTATGTTCAACCACGGTTTTAGAAGTCAAAAATATAATAAATGAGGTTTTAAGATAATAAAAGCATCAAGTTATCTGATAATAACCATGATAATACTTTAGAAGAAAATATTTCTAAAGACAATTATTTAGATATTTTTATTAATTTGATTTACTTTGTTTTGGTTAACTCTTTCGTTTTTAATGTATTATATTATTTTGGTTACTTTATTTTTAATACTAACATTTCTGTATATTTTTAATTTTGTTTAAGCATTTATTTGTTAGTTATGATATATATTACAATACGCAAAAGCTAAAAGTTACACATCCCCTTTTATTGGTTATTGGCTAATTATATTGATTATTGGCTGTGAATATAGATTGAGCAAAAACTTTTAATAAATAACTTCAAAAAAAATGGTATGCAGTAATTAGATATTTTTGTTCTTTTTAAATTACTTGAATAATTTTTTGAAATAAGATATTTAAAGATATTTGAAGAAAAACCTCCACAAAAGTAAACCACGAATATTATTATTAGATAGAATTATGAATCTATTTCTTTTAGTAGTGATAGTTCATCAAATATGTCTAATGAAATATATGAACATCTGAAACAACTATTATAAAAGCCTACAACTACTAAAGAAAAGTAAAGAGATAGAGTTTGTAGAATTATTCATGGTAGGCCTAGTATGAAATGTTAAAATGCCATTACTTCATGCACCCAATGTTTCTTTCTGCATCTTCATAAATGTGATGAAATAACTATTTTATCCTTAATAAAAGAAATTTGGATTAGCTCTACCTTCAACTTCACTGTTCATAAACACACTGATATGTTAGAAGATACCAAAATTAGTTCACACACCAAACAAGTTACAATAATGAGTTAAAAAATGTTTTGTTCCTAGTGTTTATGAAACGGTATAATGAAATGCAACTATTTTAGCCAGCATGAAAATCCCTCATTCCATAAAATGCAATAATGTGCCACACAGCAAACAATATGCAAGGATAAAAAGAGGGGGAAAATAGGCAAATTATAGTAGGCAGAATTTGGGAATTCTATAAAATACCAGTGCTAAAAATTGAGAAGATTTTAACACAAGAATTTTAATATAGTCGTTGCAAAGCGAAGATATCCAGCACAGTCTCTGGTTGCTTGCCCGTATGCATTTACAAGATGCTACACTGAACACAGGACTCATACCAGTCATTATAGTATGACAACCTCTGGATTTCTTATTCAAAACTCTGTTGGAGGCTTTAACCTTATCAGTCTTTTGATTCTATCCTTTTCTGTATTTTCCAAATATCCCTTCAAGACATAACACAGAAAATTTGTCAATAAAAGCATCAAGAAGAAAATTGCTCTGTGAAACAATGGAACAAAGCTTTCTCAGGGTATCCATCACATGCATTGCAGAAGATAATGGGCCTAATAATAAGTAAATAAGCAATGCCTATGATGACATATATCACATGGAATTCTTTCCTATATGAGTTCCAAAGACAAGCAGATAGAGTAAACTGACAAAAAATCAGAAGCTCTGATTTTGGTTATTCTGTACAACTGAAAGTCTGAGAAATGTTCTGCATGCCTCCTTACCTTCCATACAATTTCATCCAAACAAAGGCAAATTCGTCCATACTTGTCAAGGAAGAGACGCTCACTTGGGGGCTTCCCACATACATCCTTCACAGCTGAGGTTATGACGAAGATCACTTCTGACACTGGATAGAAAAAAAGGTAAATAGAAGCAGATATGTAAATTGAAAAGTATTCCAGGGCTCTTGAAATTTATATTTCCAGCGCCAGTGAAATAATGCATAACGCTAAAAAGGCAGATGTCATCATGTCATTAACCATCTTCTTGGTAAGCCAATCAAAATCATTCACGAAATGTAGAATCCAAAATATGTCCCTTATAGACAGTTAAAGTGATCGCTAGTCTTACCAGCAAATATGCTAGAAAAGGAATGTTTATCTGCAATAGTTATTATTTGCATTATCAAAATAAGAAAGTGTAGGCGAAGTTTTTCATCACTACTTTTTGTCCCAAAAACCTACGATTTCTTCGTAGCTTGATGTCTATTAGACAAATTAAGATACATTACAGAGTTTTATAGAAAAATATATAATTGAAATCCAGCTTTCAAAAATCTGATTCTCTGTCTCCACAACTCTTATTCTTCTTACTCTTCTTTCTATTACTGAACTCTTAACTCTATCACTTTTGATTGCAAATAGTTTATTATATCTTATCATCCTATGCACGTTTGTCTAGGTGCATCCTGCTTACTAGCAGCAACCTAAATAAAGAAGCTCAGTCTCTTGTAGTATAACCGGTTAAGTATATTTGCGTCAAGACTCAAGAAAAATGGATATAGTAGCTCTGTTCATATTTTTCAAATATACCCTTCTCAGTCAGCACTGCAATCTAAAACAAGTGAGCCTATCCTCTGCCTGAGAGCTGCAGAATGACTAATTTCCATGATTTTATATTACAACCAACAAATATAAAATATAGAGTCCACGAATACATACAGGCAAGCTCGTCATATGCGTCCTTTCCCACAACATAGATGCTGACATCCCCAAGCACCGTGTATACTATATAAACTGATCTGAAGCAATGAAGATGTACAATTACTATAGCATCAAAAAAGAATAAGAAGCAATTTTCCTCAAAAAAGAATATGAATGCTAAAGAGTTGGTAATGAAAAGATAATCTTATTTTAAGTCAAACTTCAGATCGTGACAAATGATGATTCAAGTTTTCAAAAGCTGCTAAACATCATTGACCAATGCGTGTTTTAGTCATGTAGAACACTCGTACAGTTCTACAAATACATCTCTGATATTTCTGCTATCAACTACACCATCTGAAGATACTGTTTTGCCAAATACCAGGTCCATTCTTTCCAGCAACTAAAATTATTTAATCTGTAATCTTTCTGCTCTTGACGAGGCAATTCATATAAGCACACACAGATACATGAAATTCAAAGTAAAATATAAGAGAAAAGTTCGCTATACTGACTTGTGGCAAGCAACTAGGAGCTCTTCGTTTTTGACACCCTTAAGATTATCAGCTCCTAGTTTGACTAAGAAAGAACGCCAGTGTAGGCGCTCCTCAGCAGGTACCCCATGAAAACTGCAATATTGAAAATCATTATGTATTTTATGTAGGCATGACCAGACAATATGTATCAAAACGGGGTTATGTTATTACAGTTAAAATGTAGCCCAAATACCCAATAATATAAAAAGCATGCTGGAAAATTTTTAGAGACACTAGGAAAATTCACCACCAATGAGTTGGAGTAAACCCATATAAAAGATCATCCTCTACCTCCAACGCAAAACCTTTATGACTTTGTGTTTTGGGATCTTTTCTTATGTTTCCGTACTTTTTCATTTCAACTCAAATACGACTTTCAATGCGTGTATTCCAAACCGTATGCCTTGTCCCCCATTTATGTTAAGACACCTTCCCTCACCCTTTTACCACAATGATTCATACCCAATTTAGAAAATCTTCTAGAAAGATATATGGGGAAGATTAACCACCAACGAGTCATTGTAAATCTATACAAAAAATCCTGAAAACATCTCCAACCCTAAAACCTTAAAGCCATTGTATAAGTCGGTATTTTTTTTTCTTATGTATTACTCTGCCTTCTCATTTCTGATCAATACATAATTTTCAACTTGTACTTGTATTTCTAACAAAGAAGCACTCCAACACAAGATCACATAATTAGTTAAGTGGAATCGTGGAAGCACTTACGAAAAATCGGACTATTGTTTAACGGAGACAAATGCCCCTTTTTCAACATGTTTGAGAAAATAACTATATATCAACTACTACTCTATCCCGTCAAAATCCATGCCAAACCCATTTGAGATCCAATCTAAATAGCAGGATTCGATCCACAAAATCTAAAATTTAGATGCATAATGAGAACATTGAAACGAATTGGAGAAGTTGAGGTATAACTGAGAAGCACAGCAACAATAAAAATTGGGAATGGGAAGAAAAGATGGATCTGAACGTACCGTTCGATGAGGATATTGCCCTCAGCGTTGGCAAAGAGCACCGCAAGGATCATATTCTCTCAACTCTTTCTTTCTTCTTCTGGTTTCAGCTCCTATCCCCAATTCCCACCACCGTCTTCAAGCATCAAGGGTTCCAGTGATTAATGACTTAAATACCCTCGTTTGTTACACTTTATGCTTGCTTGTTACCTGAGAATAACTGGTGTGTGGTATGGATATTTCGGGAAAATAAATTGTGTAGAAACGAAATCGACTAAAGTATGCTCAAATCCAACGAAATTAAAACACTAAATATTTTCTTGAAAAACTTTTAAATAGAAATGGCAACTAGAGTAAGCTCAAAAAATGTGTTTTATACCTATTTGGTAATTTCTGGGGTATAACAAAATTATTTACAAATTCTTTTAGACTATCTATCTATATATTAAAAATTATTTCGAAATATAGTTTAGATAAGATTACATAATAAAATAAAATTGAGCTTTCTAAAATTAAAATTAAATAAACTGTATCATAAATTATGAGTTGAAAAACTACTTTTAGAAGAAAAAAATTAATTTCACATATGTAAACAAAATATATAAAATAAATTATAAATAATTATTAATTTTTTTCACCAACAATTAGTAATTTTAATTTTTTGTTTAAATCAGTTATAATTTAAATAAAAAAGTACATAAAATTCATCAACAACCATCCACGAATAGTATTGGACATGTCTTTGTCTTACCAATAAACTAATAATTTAAATATATCCCCATTGCACATGTGACATGAGTAATTAATATAATTAAAATTTCATTAAAAAAAATAGAATTAAATAATTTTTTAGTCTTTAAATTAATGTGAAATTGAAGTTTATTAATGTCTTATACTTTCGTACATTATTTTTTTCTTAACATTTTAACAAGAATTAAAATACTCATTTTAATTCAAGATGTTAACTTTATTTTAAGTGTTTAATAATATTACATAATAACATTTAAATTGTTTATACAAAATATTATGTTTCAACTTAAATGTTAATCTAAAATATCATCTGACACATAAAATAATAAAAATTTAGGTTAAAAAATTATATGCATTCATTTTTTAAGATTTCTGACTAAAATTTATCAAAATTTAGAACAATTGTGAATTTCAATTTAACGTTCGAATGGAAGGACTAAAAATATATTTAACAAAAAAATTATAATAAAACTCTAAATACAACTCAAATTTCAAAAAAGTATAAAATTAAATTTTATAATGAAATGCCTATAATTTTATTAAACAAACAAAATTAAGTTAAGAAATTAATTAAATAACCATGACCATTAATTTACAACATGAATTATATTACAAGGCTTATGAATTCACAAAAATGATTATTATTTGACATTAATTTACAAAATGAAAAAAAAAATGTGGATCTATAACATTTGATATGTTGGACCACCCAAAGAGCCCTATACTTTCTTCAATTGTGTACTTTATTGCCAAAAGCCATTAAGATTCAAATAAATGACTAAGGTGTAAGAATCTATTGAACATGGTAACAGCTCACACAATGAGACAAATCAATTAGAAGTTGCATTGCATGATCTATATATCTACCCTACCATATAGCCCTTACTTGAGGTCAAGTTAACCTTCAATCTTTTTGTTAGAGACCCAAATGCCTTTACATAAAGAACCTACACATCAACACCACATGCCCTTGTTAGCCATAACTCATTAATTTTTCATTCAATGATGGAATATGATATTTCAATGTCACAAACCTTTTTAGAAAATGCATCAATTGCTTTTCCCTTCTTCTCTCCCAACCCTCCACATTTTCCCATCATTTCACAAGTAAAAGCACTTTAACTAGCTACTCAAATGTGCATCCCATGTTGCCATGTGTCAACACACAAACAATTATTAAAGGAGTCCAGATTCTCTACTGAATTTTTTAATGATGTTTTCTATTCAACATTAAAAATACAGTTGGTACTTTACACATCTTTTAATATATGTTAGCCTTAGATATGTTTTTTATCTTTCCATTTTTAGTGGAAATTGGAATTAGTGCTTCTTGAAAATTTTGAACCAATTTAGTCTCTTGTCTTTATAAATGTATGAATTTAATTCCTTAAATCAATTTTTTTTAAGTTTATTTGACGTTTCAAACACATTTCTCATTTAACATTGAACTGGATATGTATCAAACGATATAAACAAACTAAAATACTATAATGAAATATGTTTGAAAAATTAAATAAACTCAATAAAATTTGGATAAAATAAAATGACTATATTCATGCATCTATAGAGTTGACTGACTAGATTGATTTAAGATTTTCAAGAGAGACTATTTTCAATTTTAACGGAAAAATAAAAGAACAAAAACATATTTAACCCTATATTTTAAAATTTTAAAATGGGTTAAATATGTTTTTGGTCCCTCGCGTTTCAGTGAAATTTAGAATTAGTCTATTTTCAAAAATTTTGACCAATTTAGTTTTTCATCTTTAAAAATGTATGAATTTAATCATTTTAACCAAATTTTGTTAAGTTTTTTCTGATGTTTCAAACGTATTTCATGATAGTTTTTGAATTATTTACACTATTTGACATATTTTTATTTCAATGTTAACTCAAATATTATCACCATCGATGTATTCACAGTAGAAGAATACTACAGAAAAACTCAACAGATAATCCAAATTCTTCTCCAAAGCCATCACTTTTCTTAATTAAACTTTACTTAACAAGAGATTATGATCATGGTGGCTTTTGTTGCCGATTGAACAACTTCTTCATGCTTCAAAAAACACTACTCCGACATTAACTTGTTCATGTTTTTCTTCCCCGACAAAGGGTTTAAAATGCTTAAATAAGTTGTTAATTGTGTTTATTTTTCTCACTAATTGTTAATTAATTATAATTGTCGGCAGGGTTGTTTAATTATAATTGTTTAATTGATGAATGTTTGAGCTGTCAGTATCAGTTTAAATTCCTTCAATTATGATGTAGAAGGAAGACAATGTCATAGTTACGAAATTAGAATATGTAGTTTGCTATTTGTACTTTAATTAACAGTGTTTCTATTATTATGACAAAGCATACGCATAAATACGTTCCCGTGCTTCAACCCCTCGTTTGATGTGATGGATATATTTATTTATATATTATATCTATGGGCTGTGGGCATCATATACACCAAAAAATATACTAGAATAAATTACTAACTGAAAAATAATGGTTAACGTTTTTAAGTATCTATTTATAGAATTGAGAAAAGATATCTGTCATATAAAATAAAATAAAAGCATTGATTATGTTTTTAGTACCTCAATTTTAATTTAAAATTGAAATTCATTCATGTCTGAAATTTTATATATTTTGGTCCTTAAACTTTAAAAATTAATAAATATAGTTATTTTAATTTAATTACGTTAATTGTTTTTTTACGTGTCAAATACGTTTCATGTTAGTATCGAAGTTGTTTATATCATCGTTTGACACATTCCCGGTTTAATATTTGTTGAAAAATGCGTTTGACTCGTTAAAAAAAGTTAACATAATTTGATTAAGAGGACTATATTCATTTATTTTTAAAGGTTAGAGACCAAAATGTATCAAAGTTTCAGACAGAGACAAATTTTAATTTTTAGGTAAAATTCAATGAATAAAAACATACTTAACCCAAAGTAAAATATTTAACAAGAATATATGATAACCAATATTTCAATTATGTGATGTATCGTGAGTGTATTTGATACTTAACATATTTGATAAAAGTTTATATGATATTTATCAATAATATTTATTATTTGATTTTATTGTGAATTTACACAACAATAATTATATATTTATTATTATTTTAAAAGGATCTGTATATTTTTCTATATATATATATATATATATATATATATTATTCTATTATTTTTAAAATAAATATAGTATTTTATTTGTATAACATAGAAGAAACATTTATTTATTTTTATTTAGTCTTTATTAGGAATTGTTTAATTCATTTTTTTTTTGTTATTTTGATATGCATCTCTTGAAAATCCAGTTGTGATTTGAAAAAAGTTTATATTTAGATGAAAATGTTGGATTTCATAAAGGAAATTATAAATTTAATATTTTAAGATTTTGAGTCCTATATATAATATCAATCCCTTAAATAAGCACTTAAACTTATGTTTTGTTGATATCATGTGTCCTTCACATGTTTCTTTCAAAAAAAATCATCAATATTTAAATAAATGAGCACGAAAAACATATATGACATTAAATAAAGTTGTATTTATATTTTTAAATTGTTGTTATAGAAGAATATTCTTAGTTTTATTTTTTAAATACCAGATCGAATGATATTTTAATCTATCGATAATACATATTATTGTTAAACTAAAAAATTTCACAAGCGTCAAATTCTTCTAAGTAATGTCGTAGTTATTATATCAATAATTTTACTTCTAATATATTTAGATTTTGAATGAAAAGTTGAATACCAAGATGAATATTACTTTCATTGTCTAAAAATAGTAAATATTTATCTTAAGCAAATTGTATTTAACCAAAAACATATTATGAGATTATTGTTTTATGTAATTAGCATTAAATCTTCGCTTACCCCTATTTTTAATTTGGATAGTCTATTTATAGATTTTTAGGTCGTTGATTTTTTTTTCTAAGTAATAATTATTTATTTTAAGGTTTAAAAAATTGTAAAATTTGACTCCAATTTTCTTAGGGGTGGCAAAACGGGCCAGTTTGACCCGTTTTGGCCTGGACCGACCCGCCTGTGGCCCGCAAAAAATGAATCGGTTCGGGTTAGCCCGCCATCAATAAACGGATTGGATATTACAACCCATCCCGTTTTAGGACAAGCTGGCCCGCCTTTTTTTAACTTTTTTTTATTTATAAATCTATTATATATATATATATATATAAATTTATTTATATAATATAAAAAAATATTATTTTTTAATTATTTTAAATTTTAAACATAAAAATAAAAACGGTTTGGTGAGCCAAGATGAATTGGTTCATTTTAGCTTGTTAAACTGACAGATTAGATAAATCAGGTTATAATGAATTGGCGGATTGAAAATTTCAGCCCAACCCGTCTTTTTTGACGAACTGGCTGGCCTAACCCACTTTAACATATCTGCCCATAACCCGATTCGAATTGCGTAACTTAAAATGTTATTATGTCCCATGAGATTGGTATAAAGGGTACTCAAATATGTTAATAAAATAATGAAACTTTTGTGAGAATTTTCTCTTACAAAAATTCAGTGCACACTTCAATAGTGACAACGAATTGCAATTGTAACCTATAAGGCTACACACATGCATAGGTTGTCAAATCAAAAACTCATTTAACACATTTAATCAAACAGTCTCAAGAAAACTTCTAAAACTCAATGTATTTATTCATTATCATAATTTGAGTATTCCCCTAGAATAGGCATGTGACTACCAAAAGTCTTATGTGAACAATACCATAAAAGTATCACAGAATTCAATTCATTACATTTCGGTGTTCCTTATCAAGTTAACAAAAAAAATTGAGGATCTAAGATTAGATTTTTATATATAAATTATTTTCTTTAATTAAAAAAATCATTTTCTTTTTTTATTATGTTTACTCCAAATAATCACACATGATAATTAAATCCAAAAACATACGATCATCATTCCCTGTCATATCATAAAATAATCATAAAAAATTATCATTAAATGTTAAAGATTATCTGACATGAAACAAATTAAAATGTCAAAAGATAAATTGTAGACTGATCTTTTCCTAAATCCAAAACAACTTACTAACATAGGTCAAACTACATGTATCATGTAATATCACTTGTTTATTGAAAAATTGTGCAATGGAAACCAAGCAAAATATCATCTAAAAGTCAATAATTGTTTTTAGGTCGGTAAGGCCAAATTTTAGCAACAACTACTTAAATTAAATTTGCGACATTATTATATACATATAAAACCTAATACGAAAGTGTAACATAAAGTTTATCATCAAAATAATGTATATAAAGATCAAAAGTTAACGTAGATGCATTTTTTTTTCATTTTCATTGCAAACTTTCCTTTTGAAAAAGGTTCAATTCTTTTACTTTTTATTATAATTTTTCTAATATAAATTTATCATCTCTTACCTATCTAGAAAAAGATAAATTTATCAACGTCCAGTGTACACAATAAACAAATTTATCATATGCAAGAGAAAGACAAATTGCTTTAAAAAATGGTAAAAAATGAACTTGTTTAAAAAAGGAAATTGATCGGTCCAAGATGTCCTTGATTCTTCAATATCACCATGATTCAATTTAATTTTAAAAAAGATGAAAGATTGAGATTGAAAATTGAGATAAAAAAGAAGAAATGAGGAAGATACACAAGTACATGAGAGAGTAAGGGAAGATCCGATGATTTACTATTCACACGAATGGAACATTGGGTGCAGGGCTTGTTTGGTTTTGTTGAACTAAATTGGAATCGTTGATTTGTGATTGAGTTTCAAGTTTTGGCACTCGTTGAACTGAGGAGATCTACGACAAAACCAAGTCATTTTCTTGAATTTACTTATTTGTTAACGTATCCTTGACTAACTTTTATTTACTTTTGATTGTGCATGGAAAGAGCTTGACGGAGATTCCCTTAAAAAATTCTTGACTCAACAGTGGAGATTTTTACGTGGTTGGCTGGTGGGCGACGCATTGAAAATTGTCTTAACTTAACACTGGGTGGGTGAGTGGCTTATTCTTTATCATCAAAAGTAAAATTGTAATCATATAATTTTAGTACATTTTTAAATATTGTTTGTTTTGTTAATACAATATATTTTTGTTAAGCGAAGAGAAATGTTACAAAAGATTATTTAGAAGTCAAAGAAAAAAAATTCAATTAAGTCTCAAATTAATATTTTAATTGTTTTTTTTTAACTTTTTAGGTGTTTAAATATTTTTTTTTTAATTTAAACTTTTTTATGTTTAATTATATTTTAAATCTTTAACAACATCAAAATATAGATATTTTATTATTTTTTAACTTTTATTGGTAAGCATTAAATAAAGTATTAAGTACAATTGTACGATACTTATGATATTTTTGTCTTTTAAGTAAAATAAAATAAAATGAATAGTTATTATGTCAGATTTCATTTAATATCACAATCAATTATGAATTTTTGTAAAATTCAATGCGTATTAATTATCTTTAAAGAGATTAGTTAGCAAGACCCTTTTAAAATTATAATAAATTTAAATGTCAATTAAGATTGTGTATTAGTCACAAATTTATCAGAGTAAACATGGATTAAGTGTATGTTTTAAAGTTACAAGCTAAATTCATCATTGTATTAACCAAGTAAGTTCAACTTTTTTCCTTGTAGTATAAAAACTAAATTTATGATTATAAACACTGTTGCTGGCAACCACTCTCATGAAACACAAAGGATCAGATAACATGTTTTCCCATTCGTGAATGTATGTTCAGAATGAAACAATTTGTCATCTCTTAAAAAGCTAAAAGTTATTCATCATTTCATTCATACATTCATGCATTCATAACAAGAGATATCATAAAAAATATTTAAAGCAAGGAATAGTTTTTACAGAGGAAATAAAAAGAAGTTTGAACAGAACTAGGTAGTAGGTAGTTACACACACATTGGAGACATTCACAGCCACAAACATTAAACTTAACATCCTCATTCACCAAATCAATGCAGTACCACTCTCACTATCCTTTTCTATGTGGTGGGACAAAGAAACTAAGTGAAAATGAACCATAGCAGTGTTGGAATGAGGATGTTCATACACCTCAATTCCTATTCAGAAGCTCCTCTATCATCTGGAGAGCCATTCTCTGCTCCTCATCTATGCCATTACCTTCCTCAGGCTTTATCTTTTCTGGGGCATGATGATCAACTACAGGAACTTCAGAATTAGAAGAAGGACCTTGATCTTGATCATGATCATAATCACGATCATAGTCATGGTTAGAATGACCATGATCATGGTCATGGGGATGATCATGATCATGATCAACGTCGCTATTCCTTTTTTCCAGCTCAACCATCATGATCCAGCTAGAGTCAGAACGAGGGCCTGCTCTCTTCTGCCACACCCCAATGTGGGAATTTTCAGTGTCAAGTCTTAAGCAAGTGAGGGAAGGAGAGGGTGATTTGCAGCACTTCCTGAGCTTTGCACTCAGAACTGCAGACAATGTAGTGGTGGAGGAGGAAGAAGATGAAGCAGTGTGATTCACCACTTGGTTTTCACCAACTGGGAAGTTTGTTTTAGCGTTTCTTCCACTCATCAAAATGGCTGCTTCATCGTATGCTCTTGCTGCTTCCTCAGCTGTCTCGAATGTCCCAAGCCACACCCTCCTTTTCCTATTCAAACACCACAAATTGCAAAGTAATGAGACTCTCACATTCAATGCACATTATTATGTATTATATATGCACGGATACTCATGCCACCGATTTCAATTAATTCAGATACTATAATGGTTTTAAAATGGTTTATGGAAATCTGTGCAACCGTGTAGTGGCTACAATTGAGGCAATTTCTTGCAATGTCATGGATTCTGACAGAAACCATGACTGTAACATTGGCTGCAATTTGAAACCTCTCTCAACTAATGATCAATAAGGGAACAAGGATGATGATTAAAAAACAAAGAAGAGAAAAAACTATGATACTTTTCTAATTTTTGTTTTGAAGTGGAAGAAATAAATAATTGAAAATATGGATGAGTTTGATGAGAGTACAATAATGGGTGACGAATCTCAGAAACCCACGAGCCCCAATGGCGTTGCCTCACACCTCTGAATTTCCTTGATTGCACCATGTTGGCCAAAAACTATGCAGTGTTACCAAAGGGAGAGAGAGAAAGATAAAGAACGATATGGAATTTGTGACAAAGAATGTGAAAGACATGGCGAGTTATAAAGCACAGGGTGATGATGCAGTAATTCAAGGCTACATCCACAAAAGGACACGTGATTTTGGTTCGGTAGGATTTCCCAAACCAAAGATCAAATTATAAATTTTTTAGTACATTTTTAAAGACATCCGAGCAGCAAGTGATTTGATAGACCTAATAAACAACAAATCTCGTTAGAATAAACTCAAATTCATAGGTCTGATACCATGCTAAGAACAAAGACTTTAAGTTTAACTCAACTTCAAAATGAAATTTACATCCACTTATATATTATAAACTCGTCTTATTTATAGTCAATGTGAGATTTCCAACCTTATAAAGGCATGGAGTGTCCTTCACTGTGATGATACAACTTAGAGAAGGGATTACAATTATAGGATATAAAAAGGTTAACAACACAAACTGCTATCTTATTTGGTTAGCTCAAAAGTAATAGCCAATTCAGTTTTCTTTACAGATATAATACTGAACTTTCAGATGCTTCACTCCACTCGTATTACTCAAGTGGACCGTACACGTAAAAGGCATATGTTGGTGACTGTGACTGTTAGTGACCACTGAAATATAATAACTCGAATACCATTAATTTTCAAACTATGATATGCTTAGCTCATTGATTGTGATGTCACTACCCAACCATAACTGAAGTTTAAGCTTCAGAGCATATTATTGTACAGGAAAATGAGTATATAATGTATATAAAGCAGACATGAATACATAAGCTAATAGTGTAAAGTTTTTACACTGGTCCAGTGTCATAATTTGTCACTTAGGTTGTTAACTTTTACTCTATAAGTTAAACGTCAAAACGTGCATGATTTTTTATTGGTTGACATTATAATTTGCTTTGCTATATATGGTTCTTGTCCTTCTACAGTGATTTCAGTTCGGCAGCAGCATGATTTGGAAGTGAATGTCAGTTGCATGAAGTTGGCAACCGTTGGTCCTTGCTCTGAAAATTCCTTTATTCTGTATACCACCACACTGCCAAAGTCACCCTGAATAAATCTCATGAAAAGTACAAAATCATTCAGTAATTTTGAATACAAAAAAGGAGATAAGTAACACAAAAGGTTGGTTTATCGGTACAAAGAGGACCATTTCATCTCTTCAGGTTAAAGAATGATGGGTCTTTTTTCATACCGAAATCTAACTCAGATAAGACACTGACACCACTTTCAATCCGAAATCTCAAAACTTTGAGTTTGAGTATTTCTTTTCTTATGTAATGTTTAACTATGTCATTTTTACACGGTATAAGATTTAGATTCACACTTAGATTATCATACACTGTATCAAGATGTGTACAATATATAGGTATAAAAGTTTGAGTGTTAAACTAAGTTTATTTGGATCTAGTTAAATTTAGGTGCTTGTAGTAGATGTACTTGCCCAATAAGTGTATGGATTTTAAGGATGCTATCATTGCTGTGCATATAGCACACTCCATCATTTTTTTCAGATTTGTTATTGCTTTTTCCATCTTCTCCCCAATATTAGATACCGCACATTGATTGATCTAATTTCACCTTTTCAGCTATCAGAACAAAAGTTTCTTTGGAAGGAAAATTAAGTCTGCAGAAAGCAAACAGAGGTGCGAGAGCATGCTTGTTTTTGTTGGGAAAATGCTGCACAAATGCAATGAACTGATACACTATCAGAACAGCATATGAATATACTAAAAAAAACTCTGATATATTGCTTATACAGATTTAAAACCAATCCTGTGGATACAAGGAACTAGGTGCAGGAGTTGTTAAGGAAAAGAGCTATTCTGCATTGATAAGTGAAAAATTCTTAACACAAAGAAATTCCTTCCAAATTAGGAAATGCTGCAGATAAATGGAGTTAGCTCTAACAATCACGTTTGAGGAATGCACGTGTGTGACTTTATTTGCATTCATTCTATCTCTAGAACTTATAATGCTGCATGTTCATATGTGGACTTAAAACTATATACACTTTTGTCAGATAATCTTAGTTTAAGCACGTGATCAAAGATCAATCTCAAGATGCTCACTTCTCATTATTTCAATAAATTAATCCTTAACTTTCATTCAGAAAATACATTGGATTTCATCTAAAGTTACATAAAGTCAATCATCACCCCAACATGTGATAAACTTAGGTGAGATTTCTCATGAATCAAAAGTCTCAAATTCAAGTTAGTGTGCGTATTGTTAAGTAGAATCTTACTCAACCTTATAAGTCAGCCTTATAAGTCAGTCTTGTAAGATTGAGTTAGACATAAAATCCACTACTTAACATGGTATCATAATCATGGATTAAAGTCCGTTATTGAACCACGCCTTAATTTCTAGTTTCATATTCGAGATGTATGTACCTCGGCACGAAAGAGTGTTAGAAAACCTATATCAATTAGAGATAAGGTCAATTTAAAGTATATACATGGGTGCAAAACTCATCTTACAAGCTGGTTTTGCAAGGTTGAATTAGATTTAAAGTCCACTTTTTAACATATCTACTTATATATTGTGAATTGATTTGATTTGTAGTCGACCAACCTATAAGGTAAGGTTTGCAACCATTTATATAAGGTGAATTAATCTTATCTTTAGTCGACCAACTTGTAAGGTAAAATTTGTAGCTATTTATGTACTGTGAATTGATTTTATCTTTAATCGATTTGGAGTCTCGGTAAACAGCTCAAAAAAGAAGATTGTACTCATGGTGAGATGCTAAATTGCAGAAAATAGTGTAGTAAAAAGTTTTACACGTTGTGTGGTTGTGATGAGTATTGTTAGTTTTTGTCTTTTTATTATTATTCTGAGATTGCCGAAAGAGAGGGGTGGTCCTGTTGCATAAAGTGGCAAGTTGTATGAAGAGTGGTGTCTCAAAAAAGGTAACTACCTAACTGGATGGAGCACATAGCGTGCGTGTTTTCACTGTAATGGAAAAAGTTACAGCACATGTGATGTAAACATCGAGTGACACAGTACAAGAAGCATTATTTATGGCTTCATAAAGAAGCTAGCGGGGTTGAACCCTCCACGGTAACGTGCATGCTTCCTCATAGCTTCAAAGGTGTGTGAGTCCCCTTTATTACAAGTTGGGATTGCATCACCCATTTGCACATGCACACACTTTAACACTGCACACCAGTTTAACTGTTAGGTCCATAGAGGGGGTTTCATCACTGTCGAGTCTTTCGAGAGAGGATTACTAGGGAGATTTAACACCAATGAACATGAGCCCAATTACATCAGAGATTGACATCACTCTTAACCCAAAACCTTAAAGCGATAGGTTTATGGATCTTTATTCTTATATAGTGTTCTACTTTCTCATTTCTAACCAACGTAGGACTTAGACTTAAACTTGAATTTCTAACATTAACCACTGCTTCTTCTGCTAACCACTTTTTCATCACTCTACTGCAAGAACAAGGAGATAATAACGAATTTGGATTTGTTAGGAATCCAAGTATAAGTCTAAGTTCCATATTGGCTAGAAATGAGAAAATAGAGCACTGTATAAGAATAAAAATAAAGACCCATAAACCCATTGACTTAAGGTTTTGGGTTGAGAGTGGTGTCAATTCCTTATGTGGTTGAGCTCAGGTCTCATTAGTATTGTATCTCCCCAGTGAAACTTCTTCTTCTGTAACCTAACAGGATTCTCTACATAGTGTTATTATAGTGATTTTACTATTAAACTCACCTTACTGAGGAACTAACTAACTACAGTGTTTAGGTCAATTGTTTAAGGTCATTGATTTGGTTGGACAATCTTGGCCTAACTCTTTGCCTTGTCAAATTCTGATGCTTGATTCTGACAGGTATCCGCTACCCACTTCTTAAGGGAAAAATATCTTACCAAATTAACTAGACTTTTTGACAATTCAAGGCTTAGTTTGTGTAACCTTGAGAAGTTAAGTTCAAGTTCTTATATAGGATCCATATACCTAATGAAACTAACTTATAATTTCAACTCTTTCCTCTAATGTTATTGCCTCTTAACTTATCTAGCTATGTAGCCCAACTCGTGTCTTTTTCTCTCGACCTAGATTTGGTATGCTCTGTTCGTTTATTAAGCATGAGATAATCATGGATCATAGCTGTATCTATCACTGCATTTAATTAGCTGTAATTAATGGCATTGATTAATTAGTTACTCATGATTGATAGACGACAATAATACCAATAAGATGATCATGGTGACAGTTTGTCCAATTTCGAGTGCAGATTTTCTTAGTGTAACTCAAGAGAAAGGAGTAATTGCTGCATGGTATAGTAACTCGTGGTAGTGATCTATAGAGGTGAAAAATTGTACTAGTTCATAATTTATCCATTAGAAATGAAATTACTGAAACTTCTTGTCTTTAGTCACACCTAATATCTAAATTTAAATTAACCATAGAATAATTTAGTTGAGGTTGTACAAAAATAATATTATTCCTATATATCCAAATAGTTACAACACAACAAATTGATATGCTATCCTAATATAATATTGTTTGGAAACTCACAATAAAAAAATAATCTCTTCAGACATAATCACACCAATAAATAAAAACAAATATCTAAATAAAAACATAATATATTTAACATTTTTTAGCACTTATTCAACAAATAAATTTTTTGACAAAAACAACAAATATTCTCTTACAACTCCTTGAGGACAAAATTACAAATCTTTATCATACAATCTTTTGTGGACAAACCACAAACCGTAAACTCTTCAATAATATATAACTATATATAACTACCCAAGTTCCTTATACACATAATAACTTTGAGTTGTGGTAATAAATTTCAAATCAACTCAATATTTTTATAGTAGTTTCCTACCTTTTCCTTCTTCATATTAGTCAATGTGAGACTTTAATGAATACATATCTCATAAATATATATTCTCCTTCACCAAAATTCTCACATTTTAAAAGATTGTCCTCGTGATTGACTATATTTACAAGATGAACACTTTTATATTTCTATATTATTTCCTTCATGTATCGTAAGTCCTTGAATTCTACACATTTAACTTGTATGTCACCAAACTCTCCACAATAATGATTTTAAATAGTACTATATCATTTGTTGAAATTTACCTGGTTGGCAACCATACTTCTTTCCTAACCCACCTTTAGCTAGTAATACTTAACCTTCTAACCCATCATTTGTTGACTCTCATTCAAAGATCTCACCACATCATTTGGGTATATTGTACTCTTTTCAACTAATGTTTACTACACTAATGACTTATAAGACTTAGACAGTGAAGCCAACAAAAGTAATGTATGTTTGTCATCTATAATACTCTTGTCTCCTGCATTCATAATTCTATATACTAATTCATTGAATTGGTTAATATGATCAAACACATTACCTCCATTTTCCATGTTTAACTAGTGCAAATCCATTTTCATCATTAGTCGATTGGTTGGACATGTTGACACAAACTTATTTTCCAACACATTTCATAAGTTCACTGAGAAGTTTCTTTCAACACAATCTCTTCAATTTGTGGAAATAATGTCAATCTAACTGTACTCATTATTTTTTCTTGGATTGTACTCTACTTTGAATATTTTATTTCAGTATGTTTTTCTCTTCTAAAACACAATTTAGACTTTGTACCAAATAGTCTTGAATTGTGCATATCCACAAAAAGAAATTTATTCTCCCATCAAATAAAGGGATATCCAACTTCAACGAAGCCGTTACACAAATTTAAATAAATGATTCACTAGCCTCCTCTAAAAAAGTGCAACACATAATATTTACTCTGCTCAACATAATTTTTTGTAAACAAAATTACAAATCCTTCTCATGCAATGTTTTTGTGAAAAAAGGGCAATACATAACTACTCAAACCTCCTATACACTTAATAAACTTATTGAGCTATGAGAGTACCTCTAAAATAAATTCATAGTAGTTTCTTACCTTTTTTCTTTTTCACTTTAATCAATGTGAAGCTTTGATGAGTACCCACTTCAAAACAATAAATTTGTTTATAATACTTAGTCAATCATGATATGATATTCAAATAGAATAAGAGAAGTTATATGAAAAAGAAAATATGACTACTAAATTCTTGAGCCTGATTACCAAAAAGGCATAAGTAGTCACGTACTACTGGTTGTATGTTTCTCCTTGTTTTCTTTCATTTGTAATTAGTTTTCAAAGAAGAAAATATTTGATGGGAACTTTATCCTCCAAAATAGTTTTAAAAAAGGTTTATTTGTATGTTATCTTGGTGTTGTTGACAAAGATAATATGTTGATTAACCCTATTTTTCAAATTCTAAAATTCAAACATTTTTTTTCTTTCATTTATTTACTCTTCTTCGATCCCCATTTTCACATTTTTTTTTAATTTTATAAATAAGTTAGTAATTGTCTATTTACCTTTTATAATTGTTATAATTAAATTAACGGAATCCCTTAATAATAATTTATTAATTAAATTATTATACAGTTGCTAAAAATATAATTTGACCCTTAAGTTTTTTATTTTATGTACGATTTTTAAATACTGTTTTAGAGGGATGTGTTTTTGTCTTCACGTACATGAAGCAGCAAAGAGCTTTTTATGTCAACACCAAAATAATGGAAGGTTAAATCATTGGTTCAATTTTGTTTTGGGCTCATGTGCACATTAACTATTGGGCTCATCTTGTAGCATATTATATTCAGCAACTTTTTCCATAATTTCCTTCCGCACCTCCAGTACTTTTGTATTGCAAACTAGTATAATTTAAAATGTATTTTTTTATTTTATATTTTAAAATATAATCTAAAATACAAAAACTAAATCTTGTATAATTTGGAATATGATTTTTTATATTTAGAATATAGAAGTTTAAGAGTGTAAGTTGAGATTATGAACCTGTAAGAAGAAGCTGCTATTATATTGTTTTAGATATGTATAAATAAATTTTAAAAAGAATTAGGGTTTACTAACTTTTAACTATTATGAGTGTATTAAAAAAGTTTCATTTTGTGAAATATTTATAATATTTTTTATTTTCAATTAAGTATTTGTGCGGTTTAATTTTATTACCATTTGGATGATTTGATTATTTATTTCACTTTTTTTATCTCCAACATTTTGATTAAATCGTCTTTTTTTTTCCTCTCTAATCACTTTTAACATGTCAGTGAATTCATTATTGGAGAGTAAAATAACAAATTGATTGTCTAGATAAAAGTGATTGGAAAGTGGAAAAGTTAATTGATTGATGAACTAAAAAACAGAAGACAAAATTAATAGTTGAATCATGTAATGATGATGGCAAATTAGGAATGACAGTGTAACTTAATTTATGACAAAATACAAATAACAGTGTATCTATAAAAAATATACAAAAAAAAATATACCTAGAGATTTTTCATTTTTGTGTGTACATTTTAAAATATCAATTTTATTTTTTAAAATATATTATTTATTAAATTTTTAAAAATTAATCATTATTTTTACAAATTTTTTTGTAAAATAGTTTATTTCTGATTTTGTTTCTCTATTTATCAATAATTATTTTTTCATATTCTTTTATATATTTTACTTTATTTTTAATAAATAATTTTATTTTATATATTCATTTAATAACATTACATTATCATTCTACTACTATAATATCATATGTATATTTACAAAATTTGCATATACATCACTGACGTGTGATGTGTGTACGCTAGTTTATATAACAATAAAAGATATTTTAAACCGTCAATAATAAATTAATTGAAAATATCAGAATTTATTAATTGGTTAAAATATAATTGAAGCTAATAATTTAACATGCATGTTTAAAATAAATAATATACATCAGAAGATTATTTTCCAAATAGCAAATTATTACTGATACAAACTATTTGAACTAAGAATATTAATCATGTTTGAAAATAAAAAAAGCTTAAATTGTTTATATTAAAAAATTATAAAACGATGCTTTTAAATTAAAAAAATAGTGAAAAATTAACAAAAATGAATGCAAAATTTTTCTTAAGTTTCACTTTCCTTCTCTTGCTTTAAATATTTTCTTTTTCCATTTATTTTATCATTTGCAAACTCGATTAAGTCCAATCTTTTGTATTCTATACTTGTATATAAATTTTGTTTCGTATACACATTTTTTTCTTAAATTTATTATTTACGTGATCCTTATTTTAAATTAAAATAAATATTTTTTTAAATAATTATTAATTAAATTTAGGATTAAATATGTTTTTAATCCTTCTGTAAAAGTTGGAAATAGTTCATTTTTAGAATTTTTAACTAATTTAATCCCTCAATTATAAAAATTAGTGTATTTAATTTTTTTAACCAATTTTTTAAGTTTAATTGATTTTTAAACGAACATTTCATAATTATTTGAGTTATTTATATTCACTTCAATATTAAATAAAAAAATGTGTTTGAAATGTCAAATAAACTTAACTAAATTTTATTAAAAGAACTAAATATATTAAATTTTAAAATATGTAGGACTAAATTGGTCTAAAATATTTAAACAAGATTAATTTCAATTTTTACTAAAATTAATGAAAAAATATATATTTAATTCTTAAATTTAGTTATTATTTAATTACAATAATTATTTTATCATTTTATCTTTATAAATCACAGTTTATTTAAATTTAGTTATTTTTTAAAATTAAAATAATTATCTACGATTAATAAAAGATAACACACATTAACATATTCCACTAGTATATATAATATAATTTATTTTCAAAGTTTTCAAAATTAAACTTTTATAGACTCCGAAACTCGTGCATTGAATGTCGAAAAGATAAGTATAGAATTTAATTTTTTTTCCTACCGACATAGACGGTAGTAACCGTTGTTTCGTGCACTTAACGACACACGGTTTTCGCTTTCAAACAAAAAAAAAATCTGTACACAGTTTTTTGCAATTTTCTTTTATTTTTTTATTATTTATTGAGATCTGTATCTGTCACTGTTAATTGATTTGATTTAGTACCATGTTTCAACTAGTATGCAAAATTATTAACATTAAAATAATTTCAATTAATCGTGCGAGAGAAAAAAGTTTAGATAAGTTGAAAGATATATCAAAAAATAAAATATATACTTAAGATGGAAAGAATCCTCTATTTATAGTCATTTATATATGAGTGTCTTTGAATTTAGATAATAAAAATATTATAAATAATTTGTTGTTTTATTTAAGAATTTGCAATATATAATTAACTTTAAGTTTCAACTTTTCTTGCGAAAAACTAATTATATTGTGTCCATATAAAACTAACTATCTTGAAATTAATTTTCATCAAACTATTGAAAAAATAAATTATAATAAATTACTAAAAAATATCTAATATTTCAACCATACGTGTCACCTAAAAGGACGTATTCTTGCAAGTAACGATACACGGCATGTTGAGATCTGAAAGAATTTATTTACGTATTAAATACGATATTGTCTACTAGTATACATGTGTAGGGTAGAAAAAGAAATATTGAATACTCATCTATCATATACTTCAAATAGTTAGAATATCGAATTTTAAATAATAAAGATTTAAAGCTTTGTTAATTTAAATAATCATTGCAATTTTGCACTGTGGATTGACTCTTAAAAAATAATAAATATGATATTAAATTTAAATCTTATATTATAAATTATAAAGAAAGAAATACGAAATTAAGTTATAAAGCGTGATCATGTTAGACATTTAAAAATTATAAATTGTAATCATTAATTTTAAAAATTATTCTTTGATAAACCAGTTCTTTGTTTTCCAGGGGACATGAAATAGTTTTTTTCTTCTTTTTCCAACTTTAAATATTTTTTACTATAAAAAAATCTCAAAACATTTTTTTTAATTTATTTTAAAATACTTATAAATTTGTTATTAAAAAAATTATAAAAAATTGTTGTTAATTATTTTGTAAAATATTTTGATAAAATATTTTTCACAATAAATTTTATAAGAAATACTTACAAATTTTATAATTTTGTAGAAAATAATTATTTATGAAAAAATTATCTGTTAAGATTTAAAAAAAAATGAAAAGAATGTTTTCTTGTAAATTTTTTTAATAAATTTGCAAATTAAAAAAAATCTCATTAATGTAAAAATTTTAGTAGTATTTTATGAAACTGTTAAATATATAAAAATAGTTTTTTTTTTTTTTTCTTTAAATGTTTCAGTAAATGTATTAGATAAAACTATTAAAATTAACTTTTTCTTAACCTTCTTTTTGGACAAACTAGCTGAATTTACCAGAAAATTTTTATTACATAACATGCTTATGTATTATTTGTTATGTACACCTTTAATATGTTATTGATGGTTTTTCTTCGACTTATTTTAAATAATGAATGTTTTCCTTTTTTACCAAAAAAAAAAAGAGTCAATAATGTTAATCACTCGTGTGTGGAATACTGGTTTATAAAATAAAGGACAAAATGTTAATAAAAAATAAGTGAAAATGTACCAAAAATTCAGTACACCAAAATACTATATTATATTATAACTCACTAGTGATTATAAAAATAAAATAAAAAGTAAAAAACTTCTTTTGGTCGGTGTCTATTAATGTGAAAAAGGTTTCATATGATGCCATGTGCATAAAGTTCAATCACAAATTTCACTATTGCATTTACCTTGACACCTTACTATTGAATAAAGATATTACACATTAACACTTAATTTTGTTAACATTCTAAATAACATATATATATATATATATATATATATATATATATATATATATATATATATATATATATATATATATATATATATATATATAAGAAATACAAACATTCACTCTTTTTCTTAAATGAAAAATCTTTTTTTAATTAGGATTAAATATGATTTTGGTCTCTTAAGTTAATTTTAAAATTAGTCTATTTCAAAATTTTGAACCAATTTAGTATTTCATCTTTTGAGATACATGAATTTAGTCCTTTTAATCAAATTTTGTTAAGTTTATTCGACATTTCAAACGCATTTTATAATAGTATTTAACTTTACATTAAAGCAAAATTGTGTCAAATAGTATAAACAACTCAAATATAATCCTAAAATACGTACGAACCATTAAATAAACCTAATAATTTGATTAAAATGACTAAATCTATATATTTTAAAAAATAAGAACTAAATTAATTTAAAGTTTCAAAATAAACTAATTTTAAAATTCATTAAAAATTAAGGAATAAAAATATATTTAATCCTTTCCGTTAAATTATTCTTTTAATAACTTTAAAAAAATTAGATGCTGCACACATTTATACTCTAATTTGTATTTTTATCAATGATCAGTGATAAAGTAACATTTTGTTTATTTTCCATTATTAACATTTTACTGACATTAACCAGTAATCTGTAAAGAAAATATGCACTGATTGTTTAAAATTTTTATTAGGTTAGTGCATGGATTTTACTGACATTAACCAGTAACCAGTAATCTGCAATTTTGTTTAAAACTATGAATGCACACATTACCATAAATATACTCTGCAGAATCATTTAAGAAAGGAGAAAGGAAAACAATTCAAACATCTCTCTCATGGAATAATATTGTATCAAGTAAATTTTTTAAATATATTTTTTTAGTGCACTCAAGAATGTATATCATATATAATATATATCCAATACGTTAATATTAATTTTAAAAATAATATAATACTACACGTGATATATCTATATTAAAATATACAATAATTTTAAAAAATATGATAAACATACGATTATTTTTTGTATGAATTCAAATTAAAATCACATATATTAAAATTATTAACATAAAAATTATAAATTATTATCAAAAAAATTATTATTATTTTATATATTAAAAAGTTTATTAATAAGTATATGTAAAATATTGTAAAATATTAATTAAATTAAAGTATTTGTATATCTAATTGTATATACGTGAGAATATATTCAAACTTGTTGTCTCATAAGAATTAATTACCACTTTTCACACACACGCACACAAAAAATGGGATGCACCAATAATGGTGGTTCAATATTTACCAAATTTAGTTAATTTTGATTCTGTATTGTCGCCTCTTGAATCTTCTCTGAGAAATATCTCACTATATATTTTCATTGGTTTTTTCTCTATTATTAGTCATAGAATATTTATTAATTTTACTGATTATAATTTTTACAGAAAACTCGATTGAACATTTCACTAATCGTTATTATTATTTTTCATTTATAAAGCTGAAACATTTTGTCCATCAAAGATTAAGTTGAATTATGTAAAAAAGCATTCATAAAATCTTAATTTACTATTTTTTTTCTTCAATTAAACATGAAAACAAGACACAATAATTGTAAATAGATTAAAAAATAAAACAGAACACATATAGAAGAAGTCAAGTGAAGAGATGATTGTGCTTTTCCACGAACACGAACACGACGCGATTAGAATGCAATGTTGTAGAATAATATGAAAAGTTTAAACATGCATGTTTTTTTTTTTCTTCGTTCGTCCCTTGTTAAAAGGAGACACTGACTCACTCATATCCATTCTCACTTCTCCTTTCTCGGATCTCTCTCACACCCTTTCTCTCTTTTCTTCTTCTCCTTCATTTTCCTTTGGCAAGGTAGTGTTTTTCGCTCTTCTTTCTATTTCCACACGCTCTGTTCATTTTTCTGCCATTTCTATTCTGAAGTATTCTTCCCCAATTCTAAGCCCTTTTGATCCACCCCGCGATCTGATCTAACTCTTTCATCTCTCAAATTAGTAATCTTTCTGTGTAGTGCACTTCAACTCCGCTAGATAAAACATGGGTGCTTTTTTTCACGTTTGTGTGATCTAATGCGAAGTGGGGTTGTGTGGATTTGCATTGCAGGTGGGAGATGGCGCAAATTCTGCTTCACGGGACTCTCCACGCCACCATCTACGAGGTTGATGAGCTCCATGGTGGTGGTGGCGGCAATTTTTTCAGCAAGGTATTTGTTTTAGGCCTGTTTGGATCTTGCTGAATCTGGTGCTTTAACTGTTGGTTTTGAGTCACAGTGTGTTGGATTTGGTATGTGTTTCCATTTGTGTTGAAAATTCATAAATCGAAGATGACACTGCTTCCTTTGAAGGATCCGGGATTTGTTTGAATTTGATCATTTGTGATAGTATGATAGTACCATGAACTGATAAATTAAGAACGAAAGGAACATTACTTGATAGTGTATTGTGTGATTGTTTGATGTATCACAATAATAAGGAAAATGAAGTTGATGCAATTCTGAGATTTTCTGTGAACCTTGGTGCAAATGATTAATCGGTTTAAATTTGTTATCCGGTTTCAACTTTTGTGACAATGATCTAGTACTGCAAATTATTTACAAATCTGTCTGTGAATTCTATCTGGAAATTAATTGTGCCGACATTTAAGAGATTTTGTTATTAAGAAAATGAGAATGTTAATCCATGTTAGTGTTCGTAGTCAAGGTTTCTGGAAAGGAATCATAATTTAAATTGTGATTTAACAGTTTGCTCAACATGAATCAAATTGTTGACTTTAGTTGGGATTATCTTATTCATCCATCTGGTGTTTTACTTCAGTGGCCATTAATTTACCTTATGTAACCCTTGTTACACATATGCTTTATTTAATTGTAGAATTGACTATGCTAGAGCCTTAGTTTGGATTTTACTTAGTGACTTAACAGATTTTATAGTTCTGAAAGCTGGATTGAGTCTTTCTGAAGTGTGAGCAAAAATTTGTTGTGTTATCTATTAATTAATTTTCGGCAAGCCACATTTATTCAATTATGGACCTTTCCCCTTGCTCCTTTCCTTTCATTCCTTTATCATTGCAGGCATGTTATTATCATCTACTATTCATTAGTATTTCAGTTGATTTAGATTTGCTCCTTTATTTTCCTAATCACTGTTATTGACTCATTTAATGCTTATTCTGCTACAGCTCAAGCAAAACATTGAGGAGACTGTAGGTATTGGAAAGGGAGTTACTAAACTCTATGCAACCATTGATCTGGAGAAGGCAAGAGTAGGAAGGACTAGAATTATAGAAAATGAAACTACTAATCCCAAATGGAATGAGTCTTTTCACATTTATTGTGGCCATCTGGCTTCAAATATTATATTTACTGTGAAAGATGATAATCCCATTGGGGCAACACTAATTGGAAGAGCATATGTGCCAGTTTCTGAGGTCTTGGATGGCCATGAAATAGATAAGTGGGTTGAAATCTTGGACACAGAAAAAAACCCAATAGAAGGGGGTTCAAAGATCCATGTGAGGCTGCAATATTTTGATGTCTTAAAAGACCGCAACTGGGCAAGAGGAATCAGAAGTCCAAAATACCCTGGAGTTCCCTATACTTTCTTCTCACAGAGGCAAGGATGTAAGGTATTTCTGTACCAAGATGCTCATGTACCTGATAACTTTGTACCTAAAATACCTCTTGCTGGAGGTAAGAACTATGAGGCTCATAGGTGTTGGGAGGATATATTTGATGCAATCACTAATGCAAAACACTTGATATACATTACTGGTTGGTCTGTTTATACTGAAATTTCCTTGATAAGGGATTCTAGGCGGCCAAAAGCCGGGGGAGACCAAACAATTGGTGAGCTTCTGAAGAAAAAGGCAAGTGAAGGTGTTAGGGTGTTGATGCTTGTTTGGGATGATAGAACATCAGTTGGTTTGTTGAAAAAAGATGGATTGATGGCTACTCACGATGAAGAAACTGAGCAGTTCTTCAGGGACACTGATGTGCACTGTGTTTTATGCCCCCGCAATCCTGATGATGGCGGGAGCATTGTTCAAGATTTACAAATTTCTACCATGTTTACTCATCACCAGAAGATTGTGGTGGTTGACAGTGCTTTGCCTGGTGGAGGAGGGTCAGACAAGCGAAGAATTGTGAGTTTTGTTGGGGGTCTTGACCTCTGTGATGGAAGATATGACACTGCCTTCCACTCACTTTTCAGAACCCTAGACACAGCACACCATGATGATTTTCATCAGCCTAACTTTCCTGGTGCTGCAATCACAAAAGGTGGTCCCAGGGAACCATGGCATGACATTCACTCCCGGGTCGAAGGACCGATAGCTTGGGATGTTTTGTTCAACTTTGAGCAGAGATGGAGAAAGCAAGGTGGGAAGGATATACTTGCTCCACTGAGAGAACTTGAAGATGTCATTATTCCCCCATCCCCAGTAACTTTTCCTGATGATCATGAGACCTGGAATGTGCAGTTATTTAGATCTATTGATGGTGGGGCTGCTTTTGGGTTCCCAGATACTCCTGAAGATGCTGCCAAAGCAGGGCTTGTTAGTGGGAAGGATAACATCATTGATCGTAGCATTCAAGATGCTTATATTCATGCGATTCGACGTGCCAAGAATTTCATCTACATTGAAAATCAATATTTCCTTGGAAGCTCTTTTTCCTGGAGCAATGATGATATTAAGCGTGAAGAGATTGGTGCATTGCATCTAATCCCAAAGGAACTTTCCCTTAAGATTGTTAGTAAGATTGAAGCTGGGGAAAGGTTTGCCGTGTATGTTGTAGTCCCTATGTGGCCAGAGGGTATCCCAGAAAGTTCATCAGTTCAGGCAATATTGGATTGGCAAAAGAGAACAATAGAGATGATGTACAAGGATGTTGTTCAGGCACTGAGAGCTAAGGGAAGCGATGAAGATCCGCGAAACTATTTGACATTCTTCTGCCTTGGAAATCGAGAGGTGAAAAAATCAGGAGAATATGAACCTGCTGAACAACCAGAACCTGATTCAGATTATCAGAGAGCTCAAGAAGCCCGGCGTTTCATGATTTATGTTCATACCAAGATGATGATTGGTAAGTATGCTATATTTTTGTGAACAAGATCTTACAAATTATGTATACATTGTCAAGCCATGATATTGTATACGTTTACATTTACTAACACAACTATACATTTTCCCCTTTGCAGTTGATGATGAATACATAATCATTGGATCTGCCAACATCAACCAGAGATCAATGGATGGGGCTAGGGACTCTGAGATTGCCATGGGAGGTTATCAACCATATCATCTGGCTAACACACAGCCGGCACGTGGCCAAGTCTACGGTTTCCGCATGTCATTGTGGTATGAGCACCTTGGCATGCTTCATGACACATTCCAGAGGCCAGAAAGTGAAGAATGCATCAACAAGGTGAACCAGATTGCAGACAAATATTGGGATCTGTATTCTAGTGAGTCACTTGAGCGTGATCTTCCCGGTCACCTTCTACGTTACCCTATTGGGGTTGCCAGTGAAGGAGAGGTCACTGAGCTGCCAGGATTTGAGTTCTTCCCTGACACCAAGGCTCGCATTCTTGGTGCCAAAGCTGATTACCTCCCCCCAATACTCACTACTTAGTTTGATCTTGTACCATGTTACAATTTTCTGATTGCTTACATATCCTAATATGTGTTTTCATCACTTTTTAGTAATAATCTTGTTAGTCTCTGATGTCTTGTGGACATGTTTTTCTCTATTTTTCTGAAGATGTCAATGACAGATGTTAGTTATCTGGTGGTGTTGGTTAGCATAGCATGGTTTTGACTGCTATCTAACAATGTTTCTTTTCTCCCACAGTGACATTGTTGTTTTTTTGTACCTGCTTTTTGGTTTAGCTATTGCCTAACAGGAACATCATATCCACATTCTTTTTTGGAACATTTGGTTAGTGAAAAGCAAGCCATGCAAATATGCAGATTAGAAATATTTTGAAGCCTTAGATATGCATGAATCTGTTATTTAGGTGGTAGTAGGGACATATTTCTTAAACTGTGGAAACAAGACAGAAAATGTTTGGGGTAGGTCTGCCAAAGTAGGTCCAAAACTGTGTGGTTCTCTGAGATTCCCCTCTTAGCAGCCATGAGAATCTGCACTGTTTAGTGTCATGCATGCTTGTGAACAAGATTTATCAGCCATTAGTACTTGGTATTCGTTAATGAGAGAGTTGAACTCATAATATCGGTAATTCTTCTTTTTTAAATCCATCAATTCAATTTTATAACTTTCAAAACTACTTTTCAACCAAAAATGTCTTGTAGAGTGTTTGTTCATAAATTTATTTGGAGTTTTTGAAAAAGAAAAACAGACAACTTTTACTAGGAAATTGTCTATGTCATGCGACACGATATGATGGCATTTTGGTTTAAATAGGTTATTCTGTGTACTTTGAATGAAAATTTGAAAGTGTTTGTGGTTTCTCTTTAACTTATAATATTGCCGACAATACGAGACTTTGAATGAAATATGATTGATTTTTACACTTTTGTTAAATAAAATAATGTTTCGAAGACTAGTATCGTTAACTTTGGAATTTTTAATTTTACTTAGTCTTCGTTTCATCTTTCAAAGTCTTATAATTAATGATAACTTTATTTTATTAAATCATAGTACGTATTTATTTAAGAAATTTATAAATTGTGTTTTTTAATATTGCTTTTAAAAAAGTAATATATATCAACTGCCAATTACTATAACAACACTTTATTGCTAATAATCACCACATTCACTTAATTATGAATAAAACTAAATTATTCAAGAAAATCACTGTTAAATAAATAATATTTTAAAACTAATTATCAGATATAATGAAATAATTTGGTTTTACTTATATTTCATTTAAGTCTAACATACATTATAGTTTCTCTGTTTGTATTTAAATGTAGAGAAAATATTATTTTTTACGTGGAAGATTCAGTTATAATATCTTATACATTTCATAACAGACATATAATACCCATGTTGAAAAACATGATAATAATAGGTATGTTTATTGTAGTTCTATTTAAAAGAAAACCACTTAGCTGTTTTTTTTAGGTGTTTGATTCGTTTTTTTAAATAATTATATTTTTTAAAAATCTAAAACCAAATTACAAAAAGAATGTATTTTGAATAAATTTTTAAAATATGAATTAAATTTTACATTTCATAAAATATTAAAAATTAAATTAATATTTTATATTTTTGATCGATAAGAATGACAAAATAGGTTGTGGTTCACATTCTAGTCTGTCAATCCACCAAAACGAGATGGGTTGGATTAGAATTTTTAACCCACTAACCCATTTTGACTCGGATCAAAATAGACTAAATTAACCTATTTTGTTACCTCTACAAATTGATAAGAAAAACATTCAAATGTAAAATATTACCTTTTCTATATTAAAAACAAAAAATAAAAAAAAAAAAAATAAATTTAAAAAAAAAAAAAAAAAAAACCTTTGTATCTCTCTATATATTTTGGAATAAACACAAAATAAATGATAATGAAGGTTAAATAATAATTAATGGATAGGGATTTAATAGTAAACATTAAAATGTTCATGGTTCATTTCGAAATATTTAAGTGATTTAACGAGTGCAATTATTAAAATAGTATTATTGAAGATGTTATCTATAAGAATAAAATAGGATATAGAAAATGTTTTAATTAAAATAATTTTTATATAATTATAGATTATTATTATTATTATTATTATTATTATTATTATTATTATTATATTCTTAAAGAAACATTACTGAAGCGACCGTGATATGTATGAAATAAATAGAGTAAATAATTTATTTATTTCTTGGGGTTCATTTTTGTATTAGTCTTTGAAATTAAAAGAAGATTTTAAAAATAAAATAAAAAAAATAGAAAAATTTAAATAATTTCCTAAAAGATAAAATAATTCCAGTTTTTCCTGGTTTCACATTGATAAATTAATATAATTATATAATTGTGAGATACATCTTTTGTTGAAGTCGTATTGGTCAACTTTGAGGGGCTGTGGAAACGTTTCATTCAATTCAAGAAAGTCAAACTAATAGTTACGATTCATTGTTCTCAATTACTTCTTCAATAATTGTACCTCAAACCATTATTGCATTTGCTTATTAATAATAACATCCATGCTTCAAATTTTGAAAATGAAAAACACATAACTAAAAAAAAATAGTGAATAAATTAATCGATTTTTTTATGACGATTAATCATTAATATCATGGTTACGCGAAATATTGCATGTCATAACATAATACAATTTGTTTTTCTTTTAAACCTTTTTTTTATTTAATTTTAGAAAACTAAATACTATTTTGAAAATGCGATATGACTTAGCCCTATCGACATTTCAAATATTGTTTGAAGCAAAAAGTCCAAACAATCGTAGAATTCAAATCCAATTATAATATCATTACCATCTTTAATTTTTGTGCTTTTTATATGTGACTATGTATTATTCATTATCACTTTATTAAGTTTCAAAACTATTGAAACTATAAAATATGTTTGCTAAAATTGGTGTAATTTTTATTTATAACATATAAAATTTTATCAAGTTAGTATTTAACATTTATCTATGTTTGGCTTAAGAATCTAGAAGCATAAGATAATACTGAGTAACTTAATTCTATCTGTTCACGCTTCCATATTTTTAAGGAATATATTGTTGGTGATAATTAAAACAACCATATTTTCTCAAATTAATACCATGCAAATTTTTAGTTATACTAGGGTTTTAAAATATTAATAAAAAAAATAAAAAAAAGTAAGATAAAATTATTATAATTACCATCTTCAAATAAGTAATTATCATATATTAAATAGTAAAAGATATAATTACTTTTCTATCTAATATGAGGTATACATAAGTATTAATATGATTCATTAAATAACAACAAATATACTTTTCACAAATCACACATATAGCCAGATCCATCAAATATTTTATGTTCAACAAAATCAAATTTCAATAAAATAAATTTTAAGTGATTGTAATATCATTCAAAAACTAAATTCAAATTTAATTAAACCTTATAAAATTAATTTATAAAATAATTAAATATTTGATCTTTTTCATTGAAAAAATGCAAACAAATCAAAGATAAACTCTTATTTCAAGATTTTAAGACGATGATTTTATATATCTTTATTATTTTTGTCTGTTATTCTATTCTTTCATTTTTATTACATGCCAAACATTAGAAAATATCAATTATTAAAGGACACTGGTATTTTGACACCACTTTTATTTTATTATCATTTGACACTACCCCTCACTACTATTTACTCTCTCTTTCTTCTACAAATATAAAAATTAACTTTTGTTAATACTATTTTATCTTTATACAAGTTATCAAAATGGTGTCAAACAACATTTTTTTAATTATTAAAAGTTATTTATAAATATTCATAGTATATTTTACATTTTATAAAATGGAAACATAAAAAAAAAATGAAAAAAATTGGCAACGAAAAATGTCTCCCCTGTTTGAAGTTGAAATACAGAATCTACAGGAAGCAACAGAGGATGATCTCATCAGTTCATCAGTGACAGCACGCCATTCTCTGCACTCTGTCCCTCAAAATCCCATTATACAGAGCAATTCGGTTCGCCGGAATTTCAGCGTTTCCCAGATTTTCTCTTTCGCACTCACTTCTCGATACTCTGTTTTGCATCCCCTGTTCTTCTCTGTTTTCTTCCTCAACCTCTCTCTCCACTTCCTTCACCATCACATTTTTAGCAAATTTCACCTTCTTCTTCTTCTTCTTCCTTCCCCTTTTCTTCTCCTCTGCCACAACAAAACAGAAAACAAAGTAAGCACCACAAATCACAGAATCCCATAGACGCGTTGAAATCAGAGTAGTGTTTGAGAAAAGAAAAAAAAAAGGAATAAGATTTGATTTACCTGAATACATGCAAGAACGTAGAATTTGTTTGTTGGAATCTGAGGGAATTTGAAAAGTTTTGTGCTTGGAAAATGCGAGGTAGAGGAGAGTGGTGGAGAAGAGCATGGCGGAGGTGAAGACGAGACCTTGAGAGATGGAAGCCATGTTTGGGGAACAGAGGAAAAGGTTGTGTTTTGGAGAGAAGGAGGAGGAGCAGAGAGGACTTGTGTTGACCGTAGAAGGAAGAGACGTATAAATAATGAACAGAAAGTGATGGCGTCCCTGTTCACGAAGCTTCATGGCTCGTGCTTTATGGCAAAATAAACAAAAGGAAAAACAAAATTCCAAAATGGTAATTAAGGGAAAAGTCAATTCAATCGAATATAGATATGTTATTAATTTGAAGGTTAAATATGTTTTTTTTTTTTGCGTATTTTAATTTTTAGTGAAAATTGAATTAATTTTTTTTTATTTTAAGATCAATTTAATTTTTTATTTAGATGAATTTATTCATTATAATCAAGTTTTATTAAATTGATTTGATGTTTTAAACGCGTTTTTAAGAAAACATTGAAGTAAAAATGAATTAAACGATATAAACAACTCAAATATGAAATGCTTTTAAAATGTTAAATAAATTTTAAAAAAATAATTAAAATGACTAAATATATGTATTTTCAAAATTGATGGACTAAATTAGTCTAAAATTTTGAGGATGAACTATTTTCAATTTCTACCAAAATTTAAGAGAAAAAAACATATTTAATCCTTAATATTTTATTATGTAATGGTGGTTGAAAATATATGTGAAATCTATTACATGTTATTGATTATTATTGATTTTAAATTCTGATAAATTTTGTATATATAGTTATATAGTTTCACTTATGTAAATATTTTAATTACTTTACAATTTTTTAGTGAATGATAAATGTTGTAAATTAGTGAAAAGAGAAATGATGACTTTTGATAACTTCTATCTCCACGTACTGGTTAATTAAGCGGTAAAAGATTAAATTATGACTACGAATCGTTTGATGGATAATTTGAAAAAAAAAAAGTACAAATTATAATAAATTTAAAGAATTTCACGAGAATTTGTTATAATGGTCTCGTGTAAAGATATCATAATAACATCCAATTTTTCGGAATGAGGATCAATTCCTTTATACAAATATATGCCTATTTTCAAATTATTATTGTTATTATATGGTCAAATAGTTTATTTTAAACAAGTTATACCCATTTAAAAACTTGACTGAGTATTTAATTACTATCCTTCTTAAAATTATTATATAACTCAAAATTATTATATAAGATTAATTTACAATATTAAATTTAAAAATTATACTTAATTAAGTTTTTAGTATTTTATAAATTTAAATAGTTTAATTAAGTTTTCATCAAAAGGTTATTTTAGTAAGAGTCAAAAAAAAATTATATTTTAAGTTGAGTCTTTATTATTTAATTTTGTCATTAATAGACTTCACTTAAATGTTATTTTTTTATTGATTGTTTGAATTTTTTACATCAAAAGTAAAAATATATGTTTTAAGTTTCTTATATATTTATGTATTTACAATTGAATTTTTATTAACATTTTATATTTAATTGAGTATTTAAATTGTTGTATATTTTTTAATTGAATTTCTATCATCAATTATAATAATGTGACCGTTTGATTTGTTAGGCTCAAGCAAACCACAATAAATTTGATTAATAAAATAAAATTTATTTTTACCAACTAATATTGTTTTTGTGTTTCCACATGATATGCTTTATCTTTTTATTTTAATAATTAATTTTTAGAAATAAGAGAATATTATTTTTACCAAATAATGTTCTTTTTGTCTTCGTATAATATTTTGCTTTTTGTTTTACTAATTAATTTTAAAAAAATGAAAAAAATTCGCTTTTTATAAAGATAACTAAACTTTTAAAGAATTTTTTTCTTAGAAAACCTGAAAAAATATATAATAAAATATATATAAAAATATATATATATATATATATATATATATATATATATATATATATTTTATATATTAAAAAATTAAAGGTTTATAAGAGGACTATTTTAGAAAATGTTTCTGAAAATCGTTTTTAATTTTAATTTTCATAAATTAGATTCTTTAATCCTTTTTTATTTTCCCTCCAAAATTCGAATTACTTTTTTGTTTTTTGAAGATCCAATATCATAAAAGTGGTTAAATCGAAAGATTTGTTGCATTATTCAATTTCATCTTAAGTTAAGTTCAATATTATATTATGTCATCTCTATAAAACCAATATATTTTCTTATACATGCAGTTTTCTTATTGGAATTTCATATGTGTAATAAAGAAATTACATTTTGTTGTGATTCTAAAATCGTGTCTTGATCCTTGATCAAGTTTTATTCGCCTGCGAGATCTACATTCTCATTGACCATTTCTTCACTTAAAATACCACACTCATCGCACATTTTTTCTTCAAGGTGGTTAGGGACTCTGACATCGGCATAATAAACACAATAAACACATTGTGATATTGTCCTAATAAACACCCAAAACATACTCAATAAACACAATAATAAATTAGGGATCAAGGCTAACTAGAGTGAAAGTGATAGAAAATTGCATGGGGAGAGAGAGAGAGAGCAAAAGCTAAGTGCAATAAGAGGGAATATACAATAGTCACTAACAAGAGGGAGAAAACAAGAGTTAATGTGAGGAGGGAGGCAACACGAGGGAGGAGAGATGCAAGCATAAGAGTGAAGTGTAGTGAAATGGGAGAAGGAAGAAGAAATAAATTAAAGATTTGATGTCGTTTATAGTGAAAATCCGACATAGTATATATTTTTGAACTTTAAAATAATATATTGTCTATTTTCTATGATAGTTATAAGTATAACGACATAAAAAAAATCTTATACTTTATTATGAAATTGTCAATGTTCTCACTTTCTATGTCAATTGTATTCATAACTGACATATAAAATCTTATACTTTATTATGAAACAATTAGCATGCCCATATTTTGATGTTAATTATAGTAATAATAGCTGGCACAATAAGCTATTATTAAAAAGAATAACTGTTTTTGTACCAGTAGACTTTTTCTTTGATAAAGTGTTGAATAATGTTTTCATGTTTATAATCCATGTGATAAAATTGATAATACATATGATATCAACAAAATAATGACTTACATCATATATATACATATATATATATATATATATATATATATAAAAGATAATTACAATAACAATGTAATACTTCATTTAATATACCATATATTTAAATATATGATATTTTATAAATATATGACACTAAAAAATATGATGATGTAATCAAATTATTGAACTTTATTATAGTTAGTGTTAAAATGTGAATATTTTATAAATTTATTTACAGTATTTTATAGCCATTTTAGGTAGACTAGACTTAATGAATATTGTTGATTAATGTTACTTAACACATTTATTGGACAAAGTAATAATTGATAAGACAAAAAAAAAAGTAACTACGGTAATAATATATAAAAAATAATAATATATAATAAGAATAATTATATATAATCTAAAATATAAAAATTGATATAGTCATACCAGGACAAATTTTGTATTGTTGGAACTTGGGATTAGTCAATGGTCAAAGAGAGTAGCTTCTTCTATATGGAGTTGTAACTTCAATTGTTGGTGACAACTACGACCCCATGGTCCATAGCCATACATACATAAATATATATATATATATATATATATATATATATATATATATATATATATATATATATATATATATATATATATATATATATATATATTATCTTAGTAGTGTATATAATATAGTATAATGCATTATACATTAATTAGTTTTGAAGATAGTCTTCGACTATATTTTATTTATTTTTTCCTAAGCTGTACTGATTACACATCTTTTATACAGCTGACAATATATTTATTATATAATACCATTTAAAAAAAATATATAACACGAATTATTCATTTTACACGTTAGAGGTTTAAAAATACTTATCATATAAAAAATATAAATTATATCTCGTTACTTTTTAAAAAATATTTAAATCCTCATAACATATTAATATTTAAGTTATTGCTAATAAATATTCCAACTAAAGAACATCGATTGTTTTTCCTTATTATCAACAAATATTAAACCGTGTTTACATTTTAATGGGATAAAACAATTTTTTTTTCGCAAAAATAAATTTTAACTAGTAAGTAATGTACCAATTCTACCTACTATTTATAGTAAAATCAAGAACAGTAATTATTTTACTTAACTTTTTGTAAATTAAAATTCGCTTATAATCCACCAGGAACTTACTAATTTATTCTGCGAAAAAAAATATATGTCTCTGCAATTCTGCATATATATCGAATTTGTAATTTTCACTATTCTTCATATAGTAATATTTAGTAAGAAATATAAATTATTTGCTCAACCACTTTTTTTTACCCACTTATTCTACATTCCTTCCGTAAACATAAAAAAACTATTGTTTTTGTGTTTATGATTAATTACTATAAATAATTAACAATTATTTATTATAATTAGTGATGTTTTCATAGTATTTAAAGATTGCGTCCAATTCTATTAGTATTGATTCCAAATCTTTTACACGTGTTACATGAATAAATATAACATGTCATCGTATACGGTGATGCAAATACTCATATTTTTCAACGTGTACGCAGAATACGCTCACGATACGTAACTATTATACTCATGGAATTAGAACGTGAACACCAAAAATTGCTGTACGAATAACTGTAATAGTATTTTATACGAAACAGTTAACCAAAAAACTAATATATAATAGTCAAATAAAGACCAAGACTCTATTTTGTTTTTTAGGAAACACTTTCACATTAGTCAAACATAAAATTAACAATTCTTTAAATTTATTATACTAAACATTAATTTGCTTTAAAAATTATTAATTATGTAAATATTTTTACAAAATAAAATTAACATTAAGTTAACATTAGACTTTAACTGAATTAAACATTTGGTTGGTGTCATTTTCAATAAATGTTTAATATTTTAATTTTAACTGATGAAATAATGAAATTTCGTACAATATACAAACTAAATACATTTTTTTTAATTGCCTGCATAATGTATGAGTTCATAGTACGGATACCTAACATTTCACCTAATATATTGAATTGTGATGTAGTCAAATAAATCAGTATTTTAAATTACTAATATTATAATTAAAAGAGTTAGATAAGACTTGTAAGAAAAAGTTTGATAAGAATTTACTATTTTTGAAACCCTATTGGTATCTTCATAATAGACACTTTGACAAAAAAAACTAACAAATTGAGGAATTAGAAGAAAAGACCAAGAGATAAATATGGATTATCCAATAAATATTTAATACTATTACTCCTAAACAAAATGCAAACCTCCAACAACTTTATTTACTTGTTCAAAACAACTATAGTTAATTAACATCTAACATTCATCAATTATTATTTGTAGCAGTTATTAATATATATATATATATATATATATATATATATATAATACAACTATAATTTCATCTTATATATCTAACTAAATAGTCTTTAATCTTTCCTTGCTAAATACTCCTGCCTCTAAAACCTCACAAACAATAAGTTAGTTAGTTTAAAAAATGATTATTTTTTTAAGAAAATGGTAAATTAATAGAAAAAATGATTACATTTTAAAATATATCACTTAAAAATAGATATTTAAGAGAAAAATTGGAAAATAAATGTATACTAATATGAGAAATATGTATATATAATATAATAATTAAGGTGCCTTGATTAAGAAATTGAATTATGAACCATTTTTCTATCATTATATCAAAAGTTCTTAAAAGTAACTGTTTCACTACATTGTTTAAATAATGGGTAGATGTAAAAAATTAGAACATAATTATTTTTTCTTATTAATTTCATTCTTAAATATAGTATGTTAATTTTTAAAATTACCTTTTAAGTTTCTAACAGTTAGCTAAATTGTAGTTAAAATTATAATTTTTTTAAATAAAAAATAAATTATTACATTTTTGTTGCTTAAATATTCCACTCTTGCATTATCAATTCCTTTTGTTGATTTCAATTGAGAGAGAAGAAAAGCGAAGAGGCCGAGGAAGAAGAAGAAGAATCCAAAAAGCAATCCCATCTGAGAGTGTTTACACATCAGAAGGGAGGGCTTTCAAACTCAAAGGTTTTTTTATTCTCATCTTCTTTATGCATTTTCTTTATCTTTATTTATTAATCTTTGTTTTTTGATTGAATTGTTAGGATTTCTCTGGAATCGATATCATCTTCTTCGGTTTTCTTCGAATTTCTTGGGACAGATCTATCTAATCAGGTTTCTGGGGTGTTTCAGACATTGCATGCATATGGGGTATGTTTTACGAATCCAACCATAGCTGAAATAAAGTTGTCTCCTTTTTCCCCTTTCCCCTGAAATTAACTTTATATTATGTGGGTATTAATTTCCCCCCTATATTGATTGATAATCATGTGCTAGGGTGATGACGCTGAAAGTTATTCCTTTATGTCTCTTGATTACACAGTTGTCTAGAAAATTGATGAAAATGTTTTAAGATCGGTCATAGATTTTAATGGCATCATTTCTTTTTTGGCAGTAGAGGATGTATATGTACAGTGGTTGAATTTGTCAATAAATTACCTTTTAGGTTTTTTAGTTTTATGAACTACAGCGACTGGTCTGGAACGTTTATCAATTTGCATTTTTGTGACTGCTCAAACAAGATTGGTTATTGTAAAGGATACCTGTATTCTCTTAACATAAATATTGCATATTTGTTGCCATTAAATTGAAGTGGCTGAATTATGATGGTTATTCGAGCCAATCCTATGATTATAAAGTGGTGCATAACCGAAATTAATGTTATTGTAACAGAGCAGTGGTTGTGTTGGATGCTATAAAAGGCCTACACTGAGCGCTACAGTGGATGTGCCATCAAAAGGATTTGCAACAAAAGGTAACTCAGTAAGGAAACCTAGTTCATCAGAGGATTTCTGGACCACCAGCACGCATGATATGGACAACAGTGCCGTCCAGTCACAGGGTAGTATCTCTTCAGCCAGTCTTACAAACCAAGCTGTGATTCCTCATGCTAGTTCTTCCAAAAACAGCAGCAACCCCACTGAATTTGTAAATCATGGTATGGTATTTTTCATTGCTTTTTTCTTTTTTGTGCAGATATTTTTCTAAATAAGTTTTCATGGTTTGACATGAACTTTTTTTTTTCTTTTTTTGTAATTTAATTGAAAAAGAAAAGGTATGGCCTTTCACAGTGCAAGTTGAAATCATCCACTGCTTGTTTGTGGGTTGAACAATGTCAAACTCTATTTAAACAAGTGTAAAGCTAAGACATGGTGTGTGTTTGTAAGTAGTGGCTATATGCAATGCTAACATTAAACAGATGTCTATGTAATGCAGTTACTTCTTTATTTCCTTTTTAGGACACAGCCATTTTTGGTGTACCATGACATAATATATATATATATATATATATATATATATATATGATGCATGTTGTTGCTCAGTTAAGAAATGCAGTTTGACTAGCCCTCACTTCTCACACATTTATGAAACACTGCTAGTTTACCACTTTTCCTATTGATATGCCTTTTACCTGCTGTACCTTCCAATCTATCGTAGATTAGTGAGATTTTGTTAGATATGTTAGTGGTGCAATCATATTTTAGTTTGCAGGTGAATTTATGGTAATATTTTTGGTTGCAGGTCTAATTCTTTGGAATCAGACTCGGCAACGCTGGGTTGGAAATAAAAAGTCTGAAAACCGAACACAACAATTACGAGAACCTAAATTGAGGTAACTTACTTTTTTGGATTCATTTATTTGCACCTTTTTATATTTTTTGTAAATTTGTGTTAGGATTCTGGGAAATCCATTAATCTACAAGTTATTTTCATCATTTCCTTTTTCTTGTCTGAGTTTCATATGCAAGTCTCCTTGTGTTGTGATTATACTGTTAAACATTTGTTCTGGATGATCATATTGGAAGGAGGCTGCAACCAATGGGGAAAAATTAATTTACTCTATATTACAGCTTATAGTTAAATAATTGGAAAGCCTGTTGTAGCCTTGCTGCTACATTAACAAGTACATTATAAGGAGCACAGCTTATATTTCAATTGTTGTCTTGATCAGTTCTGCGTGCTAATTCCTTTCATATTGATATGGTGTATAGTATAACTTTCCAAGTTGGGAAATAAGATTTGCATATACTGCTGCGAACGAACTTCTTTCTCTCAGTAATTATGAATTCCTTTCTCTTTTTCTGCTATCTTGTCAGAACTTATTGTCTGTGCCTTGCCAAAATTTCTTGGCTTTGCAGTTGGAATGCAACATATGAAACTTTACTTGGGAGCAACAAGCCTTTCCGTCAGCCTATCCCTCTTGCAGTAAGCATTTACTCTGAAACAACCATGATGCAGTAGTTTTAAGTAAAAAATGATTATGTAATGATCTTGTGATATGAATACTGATAGGAAATGGTAGATTTTCTTGTGGACATCTGGGAGCAGGATGGCCTATACGACTGAGTTGTTGAAGCTTTAGGAAGTGCCGCTGAAAATAATCGTAGTTCTTGCTTATAGGAAGGACTAATTGGCATATACTTCAGTTTGTATATCAGTTGTCAAATGCCTATGAATATGATGAGGAAAATTTCTCTCTTGGGAACATGAGATAACTGTATTATACTTGATTTAATTGATTGCCTTGGCTGCCTCCACTATCTCATGAGCCTAGTTTTGGAGAACTCTTCATGCTGCATGAGTTGGCTGCTACTTTCATTTGCATAGCCTCTCTGTCTAAGTAGACCGAAATTTCGTGTAATGGTTTTACAGATATGCAGTTTCTGATTTGGTTTCATACAAGTTAATCTTGATGTTATAAAATCTCAGGGTTCTTGTTGAAATTTGTTCCTATATCCTAAAAAGACTTAAAAAAGTTTTAGGTACAACAGATGACCAAATTTTGTTTAGAGTATATAATATATTTTTCTAAGCAAATGGATATCTAATAAATTAAAAGATATGGATTTAAGTTTACCAGAAAATATTTATTTGAATTTTTTTTCTAATTACTTTTTTACTGATATTTGAAATGTATGTGTGTGTTTGTGTATGTATATACTATGTTAGTATAAGTAATAGGTGTTTAGAGTGTATCTTCACCAATATTTATTAAAATATAATGGTTTGGTAGATCAGTTAACAATTGTTTTATTAATGTAATAGAAAAAGCTTGGATTAAAGTGTGTAATTAATAAAATTATTGAACACCCATAGCAAAATTCTAAGAATGGTCAATGATTTGATTTGTGATTGCATAATTTGGTCAAACATTGATTGTTTTTTCTAGTGAAGTGGGTAGTTTGATTGTTTACTGTGACCCAGCTTCAAATAAAAAATTATCATAGATCGCAATCATTGTCCATTTTGTCATGGTTCATCAACTTCATGTTGCATATTCTGAGATTTTCTTCCTTTAACTTTTCAGTAATTATATATCATCTAATAAATTATCCTCCTTTTTTTAAATGTTCTTTTACTTTATAAAGAAAAAGATTTAATAAAAATGAAAATAAATACATACTAACTATTAAAATTATAAAACATTGTAATGAAAGGATATACATATTTTGGAACCAATTATATATTACCAATGAAAACCTTCTCTGTCCATGATTTCAAGTTTTACTTCCCTCTTTTTTTTTAACAAAGCATATCATAAATATAATCAAAGTGTCTAATTCTAAAGATATATTTAGGAAATTCCTTATCTTTTAATTGTGTTAAATCTCATTGGAAAGAGATTCACATTTCAATTCAATGGTTTTTTCCTTTCTAGTTTTAGTTTTTTTACTTAAATTACATATTTTACTACTTAACTATTATTTCATAATCTTACTAGAAGTTTTTATTTTTTTACATATTTTATTATAAAAAAATTAAATTTCTTAGAGAGTAATGACTTATCGTGACAAAGATTCTACAAAGAAAGTAAAACGAAATCAAAATAACACTGTTTGAAAATAGTGATACAACTTTTAATTGTTAGTAAATATATATATATATATATATATATATATATATATATATATATATATATATATATAAAATTTTAAACGGAAAAAAATTGTTAAGAAAGATAATAATTGTTTAATAATAAAATGCGTGATTAAGTGTAAATTGTATTCTGAATTTGGGCCAGACCCATCAGAGTAATATTTCTGGACTGCATCTTTATTCTTCAGGCCCAAGAACACAGGTACTGTGTATAATATTCTTTCTCTGGAACACTCTTGTGAATATCCATGTAACAGTCTGAGAAAAAACCAGAACTCTCCATGAATATCACTGTTCTAAACATCCTTAACAGCCTAGAATCTCATGGACACTTCTCCAAGCATCCAAAGCCAAAAAAAAAAGTCATTAACCAGCATCAACCTTGTGTTATATATATTTAACTGGTCTCAGTTCCACTAACTATATCAGCAAGAACAAGCAAAACCAGACAAAGAAACAAGCAGCAGTTGAAAATCAAGTCATCACATGGCTCTGGCACGTTCGGCTTTGAAAGATTTGCGACGAAAGTTGTTTGCTTCATCTTCCTTCACCAGCCATGGTTCTGGTGGCGTGCACAAGCAGAGGTGGAACAATGAATTGCTCAAAAGGTTTGCCACTGCAGCAGGAGATAAAGGAAAATCTGAAGCCACTGAAGTTGCTGTCACTGAAGGGAAAAAGTCTAACAAGTTGTTCCCCAGAAGGAGGAACAACAGAAGATGGATTTGGAGAAACCAAGATCGTGATTTCCCTCCAGCTCTCTATGGTACTCTCTCTTTCTCTACTTTTATACTATTACAACACAAAAATTTACGTTAAAAGATAAAAAAAGTGATGAATTAAGATGCTGGTGATGGTTTTTTTGTGATGAAGCTTACACTCACACTTTGTGTTGGGGTGTTAGAGTTCTTTCCTTCAGGGCTTGGGAATGCATTGTTGCAGGCAAGTGAGAACATCAACAGGGTGTTTGAGAGCATGAATCTGACACCTTGGTCTCTGAGTGGTCGTGTGAAAGAGGGAGATGATCATTACAAGCTGAGGTATGAGATGCCAGGAATGGCAAAAGAGGAGGTGAAGATCACCGTTGATGATGGAGTGTTGACAATCAAGGGAGAGCACAAGGAAGAGAAAGAAGAAGGTGAAGATGATGAGCATTGGTCATCAAGTAGCTATGGATATTATAACACAAGCCTTGTTTTGCCTGATGATGCTAAAGCTGATGATATTAAAGCAGAGTTGAAGGATGGTGTCTTAACTGTCACCATTCCTAGGACTGAGAAACCCAAAAAGGATGTGAAACAAGTCACAGTAGAATGATGTTAAGGTTTTCCCAATAGAGGTGTGGCTATAAACCTAGACTTTGTGCATGTGTTTGGTTCTTTTGGTGTTAATGTACAATGATCAAATAAAAACCTCAGAGACCTGTGAGTGTTAAATAACATACTTTTGTTTTCTTCCTCTGATGTTTTTATTTTTCCTTCCCTTTGTAGTTTGTTTCTCAAAACAACCAAACCAAAGTATACAACTGCATTGAGTAAGAAAAAATATAAATAGAGAAATGGACCATTTATGGGCTTAGACTGTTTCTGATCATACTTGGGCTCTATTGCCAGTAAAAGAAAGAGTTTATTGTCCATTCCTTCAATTCAAAGAGTTTTCACTGCAACTCATAAAGTGTAAAGGTTAAAAGAATGCTTCAGAATGAGAAATTGTTTTCTTAACAAGAAAATAGAAACTGTTATTCAAAAATATCATAACTCAAGTTCTGAGACATTGTTTTTCTGACAGCACAAAGATGAGGCCCTCCCTGGTAGTAGTTGAGAGTTGCTTTTATGTTTTCCTACTGCTACTACTACTTTCATAGACAAATGAAATCTTCATAAGATAGTAAGATTTTTTTTTTTTTTTCTGGGGACATCATATATATAATATACTAAAATTTCTATCACTGTCATATTATATATCTTATAATACTATATAGTATTTGATGTCTGATAATATTTTGCAGATGTTTTTTTGTTCTGGGACCACATGCGATTTGTTTTTTCTGGTCAAATTATGTAGAAAGTCTCTTTTCATATAGCAAAAGTAAATAATCTTTTCTCACAAACTTTCTGAAGAATGGACCAGCCCAATTAGAGTACAGCCTCGAAATCTGGGATATGTTCTATTGGGTCAGTGATCCACTCTCTCCAGTGTTCTTAAATAATGCCATACAATACCAAGACAAGGATGAATAATGATAATAGTAATGAAAAAAGAAAAAGCTATCCTATGAAAATGAAGAAGAAAAAGGTACATTAGGTGAAGTGGTGTAGAATGAAAAGACTGAACAGCGAAAAAGAGAGGAGAAAGAAGAAACTGTGATGTGTACCTGATATGATGAGGTCACTGTGTTCATCTCAACAGTTACGTGCAGTCCAGTGCAAGCATGAGACTGTATGCAACAACTGTTTATCACTTTTGCTTCTGTATCAGTACACAATCACATTTGTGGGTCCAGAAAATGTGAACAGTCAGATCTGAAAATCTGAAAACAAGTGATACAGGTCTTCTCTCTTAGCCGTAGGATTCATCCACCTTGTGATTGGAGATCTCGTGTGTGTGTGTACTTGCTCCCATCTTTTGGGAGATTGTGCATGACACTGTGAAATAAGAAATAAGTCTTCAATATAAAAACATATTCACATGTTTTGAAGACTTTTAAGCCTATTCTATGACCAACATCAACATAACATGACACAAATATAATGTATCTCATTAATTTTAATAATCAAACAGATGTTGTTGTATAGTACTAGACATATGAAATAATGAAATAAAGTATTAAAAAGCTGAGTGAATCAGTGTTGGCGATAGTCAACAGTGTACAGGAATAAGGAAGTCAAATTTGAAAGTAAATAGATTGGTTTATGAATGTGTGTTGTGGAAGGAAAAGACAAGAGTGACTCCACGGTTGCCATGCATTACTATTGAGCAATAGTCATAGCAGTTTCTTTCTTCGGGAAAGAGAGAGGTTGGTGTTTTCAAAAGTTGAATTTTCTTTGGTTTGTTCAAGACACTGAAAAAGTTGGTTCTTGAGGAAGGTGTGGGGGTAAAAACTGAAAATAGATTCTACCCTTTATCTCATATTAAGCAAAGTTTTCCATGTCAGCAGCAGCAACAGTAAATCTAAACACCCTGTGTCAGATCTAGAAGAAAATAGGGCATACACCAGTAGTTCCTGTTAACACAGTTGCTTCTAAACCTAGGAATGTGTTTTACACATTATAATAAGCTTTTAATTAGCAGGGTTGTAAAAACTAAACAAATTTATTCAACATTTTTTAACTTTTTCATATTTGAAATGAAAATCAATTTAAGGGCAGGTAGGTAATTTACAGATAACAGTAGAAGGTGTGATGAATCCAAGTATGGAGAAGAGGGAAAGGGGTCATATCATAATCATATTAGTTTTTGTTCACTTCACTGAGTCAATAATATTGATTGTGAATCCAAAATCTGTTCCCCAAATTCCCAAAAAGACCAAAGCAAGTCACTCTCACTGTGTGATTTTGATTTCCATTGGTGACCAAGCCATGGAATCAGAACACTGTCTCTCCCATAGGAAACATCCTTCAATTTTGTCTATCACACTTATAATATATCTCTTATTTTTATCTTTTCCAACACTAATATAAGTCACTTTTCACTGCTTCTTCATTTCATAAGTGTTCTTTCCTCAACACTTCTTCACTGTGACTAATTGTATCAAAATTCAACCTAGACCCGTCACTGCTGATGGCTCCACCTGCTAGATCCTATCCTCTACATGGACTCAAACTTTCAATCACTGTGCTTTTCATCTTTTTCTTCTCCCTTCTACCTTCCAAATCTGGTAAAAACCCTCCACCACTCTCATACCCTATTTAACTCAATAACTGTTTCAACCCTTCTGTTGGGTAGAGTAATTGCAAAGTTCCAAATAACCATATCCTTTTCACACACACACACACATCATCTTTGTATACACACACAGTTCCTCTTTTTTGGGTTTGTGTCAAAATTTTAAATTTAGTCAGATTTCGATATTCTTTTTCTGTGCTTGTCTTCTCTTTCTCTGTGCTGTGTTCTAGGGCACCCTTGAGGTTTGATGAACAGTACCAATTGTTGTGCAGGTGGGTCAGTGATGTTGGACACAAGAAAGGGTTTGGAGCAAAGTAAAATGGTGATAGGGTCAAAGCCTCCTACTTGTGTGAACAAGTGCAAGAGTTGCAGGCCTTGCATGGCTACTCTGGTTGTTCCAAACCACCAGAAGAGGAAGAAGGGTTTCAGTTTCAGAGTTTTTTCTCATGGGGATGATGATACCTATTATCTTCTTTCATGGAAATGCAAATGTGGTGATAAGTTGTTTCAACCATGATAATTCATCTTCTTCAACCATTGACTTTTCTGTATATGTAACCAGAAAAAAGGCAACAAAATATGAGAGAATGCAACTTCTGCTAGAGCCTCTTTTTGGCTATCTGTCATTTAGATCTTAAAATTTATTGGATGTGCCAGTTGAACTTGTTTTTCATATCTCACTCTTTCTAATATAATCTAATAATTTATATATTAATTATTACTCTTTAGTTTTTTATTTTCTTTCTTTCTTATAATCCTTAATCTAAATAAACTAATGGTTTTTTCTGACCTTCTTCTAACTACAAACACAAGAAAAAGGTTTTTAAGACATGAAAAGAATACAACTGGTACAAGGTCATATCACGCTGTCTCATGTCCACACAGTGGAGGACCATAATGCACCGTACTTAGGATATGTCGAGAATAAATATTTATGAACTAGTTCAAGAGGAAAATGTTTTTTAGTTTAATTTATATAAAAATTAAAAATTAATATAAAAAATATGCGGGTTAATGTATTCATTCATGAACTAATTTTATGTTATACATGTATTTTATTACTTTTTTTATTTTTTATTCAATTTTAACCGTGGTTCACATGAAAGAAACACCTCAAATACAAAAAAAAAAAGGAAGTTTTGTATAAGAGTTAATTTTATTGCACTAAAGAAATTTCCCTTCGCAATATAATGCTATTAAAAAGTTGGTTATGTGAAATTAAAATAATGTATCTTTTGATTTATTAGTACGAGGCATCATCTTAGAAGGAGATTTGTTTTGTTTGTTATAAATTCAAAAATAGTAAAAGTATAAAAAAAATATTTTGAATTATTTTTGAATTCGGAAAAGCATATGTGAGAGAAAAAATGAAATTGAGGGTCAAAGTTGATAATTTATAATTTAGGAGGGTGCAGGAAGAAAAAGAGTGCAGGAAGGAAAACCCTTAAGTAGGAGAACCCAAGCCCAGTTGATGATGTAAATGAAGCCCAATATTTGACTCAGTGGGCTGGGAAGTGAGCCCAATAATCCACCGTATAAGGGAACACTTAAATCAGTTATGGATCATTCATTTTGGTTAAACTTGAAATGAAATGTTTCCGAATGAGTCTTGTCTCAGTCACCACCGCAAGTTCCTCCGAGCTCTTTCTCTATCGCACTCTCTATCATTCTCACGTTTTCTCCTTCCCTCTGCACCGCCGATTTCAACCACTCTCCTCCTCCGCCGTACTCCGTCGTCTTCCCCCGTGCCGCGCTACCTCCCCCGGTTCTCCGCTCCCACCTTCCGATAACGATTCAAGCAACCTTAAAGGTTTCATCCATCGAATCTTTCAGTGTTTAATTATATGAGTTAGTTTTGTTTCGCGCTTCGGTTTAGGATTGTTTATTATAGTCCAAGTTTGTTACGGTTGTTCCATCGCTAGAATTTTCTTTCCCGTTATGTTCCGTGTTCAAGTACTAACTGTAGTAGTTGACGTGTTTCTTTGTTTGAATTGAGAGGGGTAAACATTAATATGAAGTACAAGGAAGAGCTTAGTTAGGTCGGTGAGATGGATTTCTCTTTGGTAGCTTGTTTAATTTTTTATGGAAGATGGACGGTGTTCAGTCAACGTGGTAATTTCACAACTAGGGATAAAAATGAACTTAGCTGGTCATGAATTGTTTAAGCTCAACCTGTTAATTCGTCGTCAAAACTCATTTTTTTTTTCTAGCTCAACAAACAAGCTGAGTATACCTGACAACAATGTTGTGCAAAATATAAAGTTTTCTATTGAGTATCTTTTGAAGGTGCTTGTTGTTTTCTTGGGGGCAGAGGCAGGCAGGTTTAAGAAAATCTGAGTAGTATTTGTACTTTTTGTGCATAAATATCTGTCTTTGACGCATGAAGTTATCGTCAAATTCATCCCAGGTAATAATTTGGAGTTTCGAAGATTCATAGTTAACCATCTAAATCGTTATGGGCAAGAAACTAAAGTAGATAAGATATGCAAATTTGAAATCATCTGTTGTCTGCTGCAGCATTGAATCATGTTATAGACGGTTAGCCACTTTATAACTGTCAACTGTACTTGTATTGTGTTTATCTTTATTCCACAGTAATTTTTCACTCTTGACTTTTGCTACTTTGGTACATTTACTCAATGCTATATTTGCCTAAGTTTTAAGATGAGGATGCTGTACTTTTTTTTGTATTTAAAATTTATCATATGCTCAATTTCTATCATTTATGTTTTGATTTGGTGTTTATGCTTGCGAGATGTAGCTTTCGGTATTGAAAATACTTTTTTTTTTTCAGGAGCAGATGTTGGTGCATCTTTATCCAAAATTCAAGATAGGATACAGATATTCTTTGCTGTTCTTTTCTGGTTGTCTCTATTCTTTTGGGCTTCTGCCTGGGATGGGAGGAATAGACCAAACAAGGGATCAAGATTTAGAAGATAAAATAGTAAGCATTTAATTTGTATATATGAAAAATGTATCTTAGTGGGACAGAATTATACAGCAAAAGGAAAAAATTATGCAACTGTGTCGAATAAGTGTTATTCTCCGTAAAGTTTTCTTGTGCTATGATTACTTCTGTCAGAAGTAGTTTGAGTGATACTCTGTTCTCCTTTTCTTTCTGAGTGTTTTATCAGCTAATTGAAATATCCTCAAATTTTGAATGTCTTGAATCAGCAGTGAAGTTTGGAGTTTATTTCAGACAGAAGTAGTGGATGAAATTTAGTAAGTTATTTGCATTATTCATATTAAAAAATATTCATGTATAATTGGTTGCATTAGGTCATAATTTGCTATTGGATAGATAACGATTTATTCAACCTATTGTTGCAATCCAAGGTTCAGTGGTTTAATATATGTCTTGTAAGAGACGGTCCTAAACTCGGTGTTTGGGTACAAGAATCTGTATAAATACTGGAATTTATATTATTATTTTTTAAATAGATGGGTTGGATATCCATCTGTAAAAGTCAGGCAACGGATAGGTTGGATATCTTTTTATTAAATACGTTTAGGATGAAACAAGATTTTTTATATAAATGGATTAGTAATCTATTTTGAACTAATGTATTAGAATTTACTTTTAAAATTCATTCAATCCATTTCTCTCACACCCTTAGTTATAAACTTTCAGGTCCCGTTAGTCACAAGCTCTTATTTTGTGGAAGCAATTTCCCTTTATTGTAGATGTCAATGTAAACTCGTGTTCTGTTTGACCTTGTGTAATTTGATATTGAAGATTGCGTAAATCATTATTTTGATGCTATTTTTATGTCAACTAGAACGTTGATGGCAAGTTAAATTAAAATTTTTCTGGCATTATGTCATTAATCCGAAAGACTGAAATTCTTAGAATATTTATGAACTTAAATCCTTTTGCATCTTGAGTGATTGGTCTGTTTTTGTATTCTTGAGCTTTTAATTCAGGTAAAATGTATTGTGGGGTCTCGCAGATTACTTTTGCTATGCATTTGAGTTTAGACAAGAACCTTGAAGATATTTAATTTAATGACTGTCTCTGCTCTTTATTGGAAGGACAAGTATTTCCCTTCATGGTGAATGATGTCGTTCCATTCGGCCTAAACCATGGTGCATGAAACCCAGAAACCCACTATCATTTTGAAATTTGAAATTTGTTTCAAGTTGTTTTCTTGTTTTGTCTGAGCCAGCAGGTATAGTCTGTGGAAAGAAAGGGTCATTTTATATCGAACATTATTCATTTATGGATGGGTTAATCGTCAGCTTGATGTGTTCCAAGGAATTGATATTTTTGCACAGACCGTAGCTGCGTGTAATATGGTTTGCAATCTTTCACTCCTCAGGAGCAATGAACGAATACGACATATTTTGTTCTTTTTCTTTGCAGACCGTAGCACTGGACGAAATTGGAGATGAAATTTGTTGTCGTCACCTTATAGGATCAATTACTTAAAAAATATCAATTTCCATTTAATAGAAAGCCTCAAAGATATCTTCCATGCTTGATATAATTATACTTTGGTTAAAATATCAGTGAAGTTTCTAAAATTCAAATGAAATATTTAATATATTAAAAATCGCCCGATAACAAAAACTTAATGTATTCGAAATTATACCAATTACTAAATTGCTTTTTGACTCTGCCGACGGTGGTTGCATCAAGATAATGATATTTTAATCTATTTTTTTATCTTTTATTCTTATATCCTTAGATCATCACATCATTATAAAATATTCACATCATTATAAAAATTTAAAATAGATGATAGGTGGTGAGAATGATAGATTAAAAATGAATAAAAAAAAATAGGTTAAAATATTATTTTTCAATAACATATAATCAAATTGTTACATACTTCAACACATATTTGTATAGCAGATTTGGAACAACGCAGTTCACGGTTGAGGTTGTTTTTACCAAGTATAAGCAAGATCATGACATCCCTGTCGCTTCCACTTTCCAGTATGTAGTTTTAAAAGGTTGCTACATTATTAGCAAACGCCACATGGTGACAAAAAACCACCATGGTGTCCATAAGCAGGTGTTCATACATGGTTGGTCTAATTTGGGAAGGTTCAGAAGAGATGGCGATACAAAAGCAATTGGTGTCCGTTCAATTTTGCAACTTACAGTAAAACAAAAATGGCGACTAGGGTCCCCCCATTAACGTGTCTCTTCTGCATTGGTTCTACTTTCTCACTTTCATTCCCTTTTCCTAAATTTCTAACTCCGGATTGGGCAACACATTCCTCTGAGTAATAATGTCCAGTGTTAATTCTTTATATAAACACTTGCTTCTTTCTTACATTCTATTCCATGTCTCACTCTAATAATAACAATCCCACGAATCACTTTGTTTTCTGCTTTTTCTCTTTCCTTTTGCAGTTCAGTACTTTTCTTTGACTTTTCAATTTGCACCATTTCGTTTCTATTCTACTTCTGTCCTCAACCATTTTCTTATTGTTGTTTCCGTAAGTTGTAGACATGTTGCTTAGAAGTTCCTCTGCACCAATTCTAACTTCATTGGTACTCTATTCCAGAGACTCCTCCCCTGAACCAGAAAACATTTTTCAGCTACCTAAAACAACATCAGCTTTAAGTCTAAGCCAGATTTTGGTAGAGATAGACCTTAAAAACTCAAGAAGTCCTATGAGAAAAAACCGTGTGCCACTTGGTAATCAACACAGTATAAAAATCAAAGAAAGAGATGAAGTGAAAAGTCCTCAACAAAAGACACACATGAAATCACAACCTTCAATTCAAGAAATGTTTTCAAGTTTGGATTTAGATAAGGGAGTAATGGATCATGAAGAAGAGTCTTGTGGGGGGGAGAAAGATGGGACCTTGCAGACTTCGGTGATGGGGGGTGGAATGGGGTGTGAAGGTGGTTGGATTTGTGGTGGTTGTAATGGTAGTGGAAGAGGCTCAAATGGTGGACATGGAAGAGGGTGGAATTTTCATGAAGGAAACGATCGTGGTAGAGATAGAACAGATGCTTATTACCAGAACATGATTGAAGCAAACCCTGGTGATGCTCTTTTGCTGGGAAATTATGCAAAGTTTTTGAAAGAGGTAACTCAATTTGTTCAGTGGCTTCTTGAGCTTCATCATGTTTTATTTCTCTAAAGATTGTGAAAAACAGAGAATCACAATGAATTATCAACTCACTACACTGTTAAAAAAATATCAGATTACCTAGATTGTGTACTTTGTTGATGCATAGAAAAGCTTGGAAAATTATATGCTTCATCGACCTATCTATTTATCTGTTTATAGTTTTGATATTGTATATGCAAATAGGTTTGTGAAGACTATCCTAAAGCAAAAGAGTATCTCGAAAGAGCTATTTTGGCTAATCCTGATGATGGTGTTGTTCTATCCCTCTATGCGGATTTAATATGGCAAACTGAGAAAGATGCAGATCGAGCTGAAGGATATTTTGATCAAGCCATTAGAAGTGCACCAGATGATTGGTAAAATATATTATCATCAATTCCTAGTGGATTATGGTTTGTAATTGTTTAAAGAAAATGAAGGATGTATTGATTTTTTCTTGTTACAACACCATGAACAATGTTATAACTTATAATCACTTAATTTTCTCGACAAATGTTAGTTATTAGTATTTTGTTTGTTATTGAAATAGTTGAACCTCTATCACCCTCTTTTCCAACTCTATTACTAAGCCACCTTATAACTCATTATAACTCATTATAGTCACTTGCTATTCTGATATACATGAAAATTGAACATTCTGCTTTGTGTTCAATTACTTTTCTTTCTGTTTCCCAAATGAAATGGAAAAAATGTTCTGCCTTCTTTTGTTCATGAAACTGATATTATAAATCTTAATTGTTGGTAGCCATGTCGTAGCTTCATATGCTAAATTCCTTTGGGATGCTGAAGATGAGGAGGAAGATAAAGAATGCCAAATTAAATCAGATGACAAGCATTCATATCCAATTGATCTATTTCATGGAAGTAACCATCACCTTCATATAACTGAAGCCTCAAAAGCTTTACCACTGTTTCTTAAATGATGGTTAACTTGCATGACAAATAAGTATATGGTCTCAAACAGTAACTCTTGCCCCTTTTGGAAGTGTTACTTGCAATGGTTGGTGGTGTAATGGTAATAACTTTCCTACTGTAAATAGCTTTAGACCATAACAAGAGAAATCAGCTTTTGGTGCCTCTTGTGCTTCTAAGTAAGTAACAAGGCCTTATCAAATGTATCTTTTGAGGTTATGCATGCAGACACCAAGGAGTAAAGTGGTGCAACCCTATATATATTCATATACCTTCCGGTTCGAACATGAGCGATCATCGTTAAGGTCACTCATTATATCTGAAATATTGTTCTTTTTAGGACTTGAAACTCTTTCATACTTTTGTTCTTAAAAAATGTTTCGAAAGGTTGATCGAGTTTGTGACCTTAACTCCTAAGTAATATGAGATATATCGGAAGACACTTTAATGCATGGAAGCACTAAAAAATAAAATGATACATATAATCATTTTGTGTTCTGACTTTATTTCCAATCAGATAACATTGATATAGACCATCGTCATTAAAGTTAAATGTTGAATTCGAGTAATTGTCCGTTGTAGAGTCTAAAATTATGTTAACACCATAAGAAAAGAGAAAGAAAATAACTACAGCATGTGCATGGAGCCATAGACAGCAACATCAGTAATAGCAGCTGCATACATATATTCCAACAGATGAGAGTGGGGTTTGAGTTACATAAACCAACGGTTCCAAACGTAGAACTAAAGGTGAACCAAATGGATGTTTTGTCAGCTACAGTCTGTATGGTTTTGTTGTCTTTTTCAGATGTCTGAGTCAGTGATAAGGTGGTAAGTGTTTGTGAGTTCGTCTTTTTCAAAGTGTTCGTCATTGTTCGTAATGCAATTGATGGCAAATAGGGTCGTTAGCCACAACTTGTTCAATTCAACGGGGTTAAATATGTTTTTGCTCTCTCAAGTTTCAGCAAATTTTGGAATTAGTCCCTCATCAAAACTTTTGACCAATTTAGTCATTCATCTCTCAAAATGCATGAATTTAGTCATTTTAACCAAATTTTGTTAAGTTTATCTAACGTTTCAAGTGCATTGCATGATAATATTTAAATTATTTACACTGTTTGACACATTTTTGCTTCAATGTTAACTTAAATACTATCATGAAATGTGTTTGAAACGTCAGATAAACTTAACAAAATTTGGTTAAAATGACTAAATTCACGCATTTTGAAAGATGAAGGACTAAATTGGTATGAAGTTTTGATGACGGACTAATTCCAAAATTCACTGAAACTTGAGGGATAAAAACATATTTCACCCTAATTCAATGTATCAAGGGTGGCACATTGCTCAAATTGGAAAAGTTTGCATCTTTTAAGTACACTAATCATTGATTTCGTATTTTGTCTTATGTTTAAACAAGCTAAGTCTTTAATGTCTTTGGAACATGCAAAGTTAGAATCTAGATTCTTTATTAGTTTTTTTGTGTTATTTTTTGAACATTAAAAATATACTACACTGTATTAGTATTTTAAATATCTTTTTAATATATTTTAAAACGTTAAACTTAGTGGTAATCAGTGTATTATAGAGAGACAGTAAAAAAAAAGTAGTACAACAAAATTCAGTAGAGAATTCAAATTTTAAATATATATATATATATATATATATATATATATATTTATTTATTTATTTGTAAACGAAAAAATACATAAAGATGTGACCAATCTTTATTTTATTCATTTTTTATTTTCTTAAGAGCTTATTATCGTTATTAAACTAAACTAAACTAAAATATAGTTATAAAAGATAGGGACATAATTAATTTTTTATTGTAGTTCTAAAGACTACTTTCATTTGTCATGTTTTAACGTACTTTTAAACAAAATGAAATAAATTAACTTATTAAAAATTTTCATGTTAATTATAATTATGTAAAATATCAATCAATTATTCCACTAAATTCACGGAAACATGTGTTAACACATATGTAGAATTTTAAATAGTGATTTATTAATCATGGTCAACTTCGGCAGTATAAATTCAGGTATAATATATTATTTTCTTGTTTTCTATTTTTTTTTTTCCTTTTGTTAGATTCTTAATCTAAAACAAAATTTTGAAAAATGGTAAAGTTCCAGCATTTCTAATGTGATGATCAAACGTTATTTTGTTTTGTAAGAAATAAATTTAAATGTCAAAAGAGAGTCTCATTAATATATTACTATATTAGGTCTCATGTCATGTTATTAGTAAGAAATAAATAAAGACAACATGATAAATTATTATTGAATTATCTCAAGGGATTATATGTTGATATGAAATATCAATATTTTATTATTATTGGTCCGTCATGATTAAAATGAGGTTGATAAATGTTCATTCGGGATCACGAGGTTGATGATAAATAGTTTTTTATTATAAAGGTTGATAAAGTTTTTTTTATGTACAATTTTAAATTAATTTATAATTCTAATTTTATGATTCACATCATATATTTAAAGATTATATAGATGATGTTTTTTTTTTTTCAAAACCTTAAGTTTGATTATAATAAATTTTAGAAGAAAGATTTTTTTTATCAAATACAAACAAAATTTATATTTATCTATATAAATTCTAAATAATTATTTTATCTATTCAATTTTAGTTCAATCGAACTCTTAAAAAAAAGCCTTCAAAATATTTTCAATGTCCAAGAACTCAAATTCTACAACCCTACACACAAAATAAATAAATTTCAGTTTCATGCTTTTTGTGCATCTCTCCTACTGCTTCATTTTAATTTCTTCAGCTCATATATTAATTATTAATTTTCCCAAATTTTAACCTAATTGTGAAAGTTTAAAGTTTGAATAATATAAAGACACTGATACACATACATAGTATTTTCGTTAATTATTTTCAAACATATGACTTACAATATCTTTACATTGACATCGTTTTTTTTAACTAAATTTTCGATGGATTTTGTAAAATAAGAATTTTTTTTTTCCAGCATTGTTGTTTGCTCGCCGATTCAAAACACTTTTTAATGGGCCAGAAAAGGTGGGCCTGAGTTTTTTTTTGGGTTGGTAACGAAATTGGTCAAGTTAGATATCATTACGTGAAAATGTTGGGTATTTAAGTGATTTTTTTTTTCTATTTTAGAAATTTAACATTTCCACATTTCTAATTCATTCTGTCAATAACTTTTACTTTTTTACATATTAGTGTTTTTTTTTATGAACACAAAAAGTATATTTACATTGTTTCAAGAAAAAATATTTACGTATAAAACAGTGAATACATACAATTTATTATGTGAAATCTTTGTGAGGAAACTTACAAAATAGCCCTTAATCGAGTCTCATTAAAAAAAAACTAAATTGAGTAATATATATATTTCATCGTAATTAATTTAAAAAACCGTAATCAAGATATTTGTATTTTAAGTTTAATATTTAGAGGAAAAAATGAATTTAAATTTGAAAGATTATTTATTGGTAATGGTCGGTGGTTTCGGACTCGAAATAAACATTTGATTTTGGTTAAATGTTTAATAACTGGGAAAAGAACGTTATCCAGATTTTATATTATTTAAATGAAAAGAAATTTGTATAAAAGAAAGAAAGTGTCGGAAGAATTTGAATTTGAAATTTGAAGGTGATTGGTCGGTGAGTTTCGGACTCGAACCACACATTCAAATCTGGTTAACACAAAAGAGAAGAGAAGGTTATCCATAAACACTAACTTTTCACGTGTGAGCAACACCTACCACTCCCCACATATTCAAATTTCAACCTTTCTTTTACTTTTACCACACCATTAATTTTCTAACTCCTTCTTTATCTTTAAAATACTATTTTCATTGAATTGACGCATAAAAATGTGTACTTTAATTTGAAATCGATAAATGTAACAGTTCTTGAAGTTTGTGCGCTGGGGCAAGTTTTGATGACAGGCACGTGTCAATTTTGGAAGGTGAAGAAGACGAAATGGTGGGAATGGATAAGAATATTAATTAGAAAGGAGGTGTGTTTGGGGGATTTGATTGGAGGGTGAGGGAGGAGGTGGGTGAGTTTAGAAAAGCCCTTTCTGGAATTGAATTTGGTGACAGTTTGAGAGAGAAAGGGGAACAGAGAGAACCATATCCTAATTCGACGCTTTATGCATTCTTTTTTTTTTTTTGATTTTTTTGTTTGGTTGCAATTGGGATAGCAGAGAATCGCAGGTTGTTGGGAAAGTGAGTGTGAGAAGAGGAATGGAGAGCGAACCGCAGAGTGCAGGAAAAGATGAGGTTTTATCAGTTGAGCTTTCAGCACCTTCTGCTTGGAAGAAACTGGTCTTTTCTCTTTCTCTCTCTCTAATTTATTTTAATTTATTTTCCCACTTCCATGTTTTCATTCACTGTCTGTTTTTCCAATTTCCATGGCTTTTCGTTGTTACCGATGTTATAATCTTATTACACGTTTCTGTATATATTTTTGTTGAAACTAATTTTTGTTTTGAGGGTTTTTGGGAAAGAGAGGACTTTGTGATAATGGTACCTTTGTTTTTGAGAAAACAACAATGGTTTTAGGGAATTCTGTGTGGATTTTTGTTTCTAGGGTTTTTCTGGAAAGCGATGAAGTTGTCATAATGGTTCATTTACGAGAAAGTCTTTATTTTTCCTTTTTGTAGTGTGAATGTTTGGAAGAATTCGGTGCTAAGTTTTGTTTCTAGGGTTTTCTAGGAGGGATTAATTTGTGATAATGGTAACTTTGTTGCAAAGGAAAAAATCTGGTGTGATAATTTTCTTTTGATGTGTAATGGTTTGGATTTGGAAGAATTCGGTGTCGAATTTTGCTTCTAGAGTTTTCGGGAAAGGGGGTGTAATAGTTTTCTATTGTATTCAATTCAAATTCTGCTGTTAATTCTTTTTTTGTAGTGTAAATGTTTTGAAGAATTTGGTGCTTAATCGGGATTTTAGGGTTTTTCTCAAAGGGCTAACCTTGTAAAAACAGTTTAATTTCATTATGTTAACACTGAGTTTAGCTCCTATTTCGTAACGAAAGTTGTTTGGCTCAGTTTTTTATCTGTTCTTTTTAATTTCAATGCCTTTGCAATCTGCTCCTTTCTTTCTTTGTGATCCCTGCGAAAATTGATGATAATACCAGAACATTCTGGTCATCTCGCTGTAGAAACTAGATGACAGTGTCTCATTTTACCTGGTACCATGTCATGTTTCCATGGATTTATGTCTGCTTATGCTAACTAGTGTCACGTCACGGCTTTAATGTTCTTCGTTTTGTTATGTGATTCAGAAAATTTTCGTGTTGATTCTATTCCATAGCGGCACCATTCCATATTAAATTCGTAGTTATGTCTATCTTTCCGGATTCAGAAGTGCAATTTTCCATGTCTGAGAAAGAAACTCCTGAACTATTTATGAACAATATTGGTTGATTTATTCTAGATCCTTACGTGAACTGAAGCTACTAATAAAAGGTGAATCTTGGAGATAAATATTAATAATAGCTTGTTTTGGAATCTCATATTTTCATAATCGATTCATAAATGGATACTGTATCTACATGGAGTTGTATTCACCATTGATGCAGTTTTCCTTGTCCCAGACCTTTTTACCAGACACGCACTAACTAAGCATTTTTCTGAAGGAGTCTTAGTGATTCATAGACCCTTCTGCTTTGTTTTATGAAGCTGTTATTATACAAAGATCTATGCAATGTATACATGTACATCTATGGAAATTGCGTTGTGATGCTTGGTTTGGTTTGGTTTCACTCTGCAGTTTTTCCCTAAGAAAGTAGGAACACCAAGGAAAAGTGAGATTGTATTCATAGCTCCCACTGGGGAAGAGATCACTTCCAAGAAGCAGTTGGAGCAGTACCTAAGGGCACATCCTGGGAATCCGGCGATCTCCGAGTTTGACTGGGGAACCGGCGAGACCCCTCGCCGATCGGCACGGATCAGCGAGAAGGTCAAGTCGACCCCACCGGCGGAGACCGAGCCTCCGAGGAAACGATCCCGGAAATCGTCAGGTTCTGCAAAGAAGGATAACAAAGAAAACGAACCAGCTGCTGATGAAACTGATAATGAGAAAAAGCCTGATACAGAGGAGATTGATAACAGTAATGCTGAAGTGCAAAATGCAGCAGCAGCAGCAGCTGAAAAGCCTGAAGAAACATTGTTGGTAGAGTCAGAGGAGAAAGTTGCAGGGGAAGAAGAAGCTTTGAATACTGAGGAGGTAACTGAAAAACCACAACAAGAGAAAGAAGAGGTGACTGAGAAGGCTGAGGAGGAGCAAGAGGGCACTGAAAAACCCCAAGAAAATGGCACAGTTGATGATGACAGTAAGCAAGAGATGGCAGATAGTGTGATTCCTGATGCAAATGGAGGAGCTGAGGAAGAGAAAGTGAATGTTGAGGAGAAGAACAGTGCAAAAGAAATCCCTGTAAGTGATGGAAAGAACAGTATTCAAGCAGAGGAGCAAGTAAATAAAATGGTTGACAATGGTGGACAAGTGATTTGGAGCTGTGCTCAGTGAAAAAATGGTTAATCTTCTTCATCTTGTAGTGTAAGCTCTGCTTAAATGTATCTTACTAATATAGGTGGTGACTTTTGTAATGTTATTTTAAGTTGTTGTAGTTGTTTTATGAGCTCTTGGATTGTTGTAGTAGTTCTGTACTATTTCTTCAGATTTGGTTGTATTTTTAGGATGAACATCATCAAACACTTATCAACTCCTAGACTAGATCTTTTCTGTTATGATGAACGATCGTTGTAGGCTTTTGGCACACATTTGTGTTAGGAATTAATTGTTTTTAACTGCTACATTTCTTCATCTTTTTCAGCTACTCAGAGAAAAAGGGTTGATAGATATGATATTTTCATTTTGTTTTGTTTTTAGTTTCCATGCTTGGACTTGGTTTTGTTTTAGCAAGTTGCGTTCTTTGTTTCGATTTCAGGAATCATAAATAAAATAGCCACGTGCTTGACGTGGATAAAATGATAAACTTTTTAGAACAAAAAGAAAGTGATTTCTGCGATCAATTGTTTGTCTTATTCATTTTGATATTTGACAGGTTTTAGACATTTTCAATGCTTAATTATTTTTTATATAAAATGGGTGGCGTATTATAATAAACAATGATTAAGGTCGTTTTCGATACAAGATTTATTTTTATCATATCAAATCTGAAATCTATGATGTGTGTATGTATTCTAGTAAAACAAGTTTTCAAAGTGTAGGTTTTGAATGCGTAAAAATATAAACTTTACGTCGGAACGGAACAGAATGATGTTTCATAAACAATACTAAATGACCTGCTGTACCAGATTCTTGTCAGGAGCTACACGACCAATGTTGTTGGGGGTGGTTCCTTAACAATTAACTGTTTTTTCATCGTTAAAAAAAAATAATTTTTTATATCTATAAAGGAAAAGATATTGAAAAATAAAATAATGAACGTAAAGTACGTGTAAATATTTATTGGATATTAAAATAATAACACCCATACTTCAGATCATTGATTGAATTTATCTGATGAACTCTAATGGAAAATAAACAAACACAGGGTGAGATTAACTGAACTAATTAGTTTATTTTGTTTATGCAAACTTGAATCAAACACATGACCACTGATTTAATTAATGGATTAATAGGATCCCAACTTTTCACTCCATTATTTATCTTTCCATCGCAGTATATATTATAATCTTATAATCTTTTTTTCATCTCTTTCCGTTTATTCCAAATTTAATACCCAAGTTACTACAAAGTGTTGACGTTAAATGTTGTTTTGGTCAATATATTAATGGAAATGTAAAAATTAACCAGCAAAAGGTGGTAAATGTTAAGCACGGATAGATTGAACAGAGAGTGGAAAGAAAATGAAGAAAAAAAAAAGACAAACAAATGAATATTTAGTATATACAGGTTGGATGTATTTTATGAGATCGACTTGAATAGCTATTAAAAGGGTTAAATATGTTTTTGTCCCTTAACTTTAACTTTTAGTAAATTTTGGAATTAGTCTATTTCAAAACTTTGGACCAATTTAGTCTTTCATCTTTCGAAATATGTGGATTTAGTCATTTTAATCAAATGTTGTTAGGTTTATTTGATGTTTCGTATGTATTTCAGAATTGTATTTGAGTTGTTTATACTGTTTGACACATTTTTGTTTTAATGTTAAGTTAAATACTATTATGAAACGCGCTTGAAATGTCAAATAAACTTAATAAAATTTGATTAAAAGAACTTAAATTTACATATTTTAAAAAATGAAGGACTAAATTAGTCCAAAATTTTGAAATATACAAATTTCAAACAAAATTTAGAGAAAGTTAAGCGAGTAAAAACATATGTAATTTCTTTTAAAAGTATGAATTAAGATCAAAATTGATTGTTTATTGATGTTTAATGTTTGATCCGTTATTGGATGACTATTGAACCCTCATTAATGATGTAGTATTAACTACAACCAATTTTTGTTACAAAAAGTATATTTAAAGACTAATTTCTTAATCACAGACTAAATTTTAATTAAAAATTAATTTATAAACTAATTTTTTTAATAGTTAAAATTTTGATAAATTATACTATTACCAATTTAAAATTTTTCATAATAAAACTATTTTAATTATAAATTTAAAGATCAATTATAATTTTTTAAAATTATTTTAATTATTAATCATTTATAATTTATAAATTTATAATTAATTATTTTTTATCACTGATGATATTGAATAATTTTCTTGATAGTTATTTATCACGTTTGAGATTATGTGCATAGGCATTATGGTGAAGTGTGACCCTAAGCAAGAGGCCACGAAAGGTATTGATGATCAATTTACACATCCTTCGCTGCAGACACATTATTCACTTCATCAAACTTGCAAAAAGGTATACTTTAAGGAGAGTTAAAGGGTGGTGAAAGGAAGAATATGTTCTAACTCTCTCTAAACAACCTTGTTTTATGTTACACTCATCTTTTGTTTAAGGCCAAGAATCTTATTCAGATATTTTCCTCATCATCTTTTGCCAAAAAGCTTCGAATCTTTAGTTTATGGCATTCCTGGACGAAAAGTTTTGCATCACCGCCAGGTTTCCCTGTCATTTCTTCACCAACCATGTTACGTTATTCAATTACATATTACAGGAACAACCCACACCATTTCTATCACTGGAATGCTCTTTCATTCTTAATATCCTCACACCACATCGTACCATGTTCTCTCACTCTTCTTCCTTCTTTCTCTGCCTTCTCTTCTTCTCCGTAACACTTTCTCACGGTCTGTGTTTTTCTCTTTCTCATCTCATGTTTTCATGTTTGTTTTTCTTGATAACATGTTTTTTCATGTTGTTGTGTGGTGCAGTTTTAGGGGATAAAGTGTTTACTGGAACGTATGGAGTGAACTATGGAAGGATTGCAGATAATCTACCTTCTCCTCAGAGTGTGGTTACTCTTCTGAAAGCTGCAAAGATCAGAAACATCAGAATCTATGATGCTGATCATCAAGTTCTCAGTGCCTTCAAAGGGTCAGGGATTGGAATCATCATTGGGCTACCAAATGAGTTTCTGAGAGATATAAGCCAGGGAGAGGATCGTGCCATGAACTGGATCAAAGAAAACGTTCAGCCATTTCTTCCAGGAACAAGAATTCGTGGCATTGCAGTGGGGAATGAAATACTTGGAGGTGGAGACATGGAACTGTGGCAGGTTTTGCTTCCAGCAGCTAAAAATGTTTACACTGTACTCGCTAGGCTCAATCTGGCACATCAAATCCAGGTTTCAAGTCCACATTCCGAGGCTGTGTTCGCAAACTCATACCCTCCATCTGCATGCACTTTCAGGGACGATGTTCTTCCTTTCATGAAGCCCCTTCTGCAATTCTTCTCACAAATTGGCACTCCTTTCTACATCAATGCATACCCCTTCTTGGCCTACAAGAATGACCCTCAACACATCGACATAAACTACGCTCTCTTCAAGAAAAATCCAGGGATTTACGACGCCAAGACCAAACTGCACTACGACAACATGTTCATGGCTCAAATCGATGCTGCTTATGCAGCCTTGGAGAAGGTTGGGTTTGAGAAAATGGAGGTCATTGTTTCGGAAACTGGTTGGGCCTCTCGTGGTGACGACAATGAAGCTGGTGCAACGGTGAAAAATGCAAAGACTTATAACAAAAACTTGAAGAAGCTGTTGATGAAGAAAAAGGGTACCCCTTATAGGCCTAAGATGGTTGTGAGAGCTTATATTTTTGCCTTGTTTAACGAGAATTTGAAGCCTGGTCCAACTTCTGAGAGAAACTTTGGATTGTTCAAACCAGATGGTAGCATTGCTTATGATATAGGTTTCACAGGACTCACTTCATCAGCAACCTCGTCCTTTGTTTCCTTCAAGGTATGTTTGCTCTTACACTTTGTCTTATTACTGATATGAATTGGTTAACTCAGTATGAACATAAATGGTAGAAAGTGATGCTGATGATGCAGAAAATGATGCATTTGCAGGGTGTTGGATCTTTATATGTAATGGTTTCTGCAAGTTGTGCGGCTTTTCTTCTTCTTGTAGCGTTATAAGCAATCATAAGATTGAATGTACAAGTGAACTCAATGATTCTTTGGATGTAACAATTTTCAGAACTCACGAGCTATTCAAATTGTGGAAATTCCGAAGTATAGATATCTGGTTAACCTTTTTTATATATATTATATTATATATACACTCACCAACCAAGTATTAATGTTTTTTTTTTTTTTCAATGTTTATGTGATTTTAATTTTTATTTTTTTTTATAAAATATATATATATATATATATATATATATATATATATATATATATATATAATCTCACTTCTTATTCCTTTCTTTCGAATCTCTTAACGTGTTTTTTTATACAATTATTTCTTTAAAAAATCAATGTTTTTTCCACTTTTAGTTCCTTTGTTTTACACTTGATAAAAAAAAACTATTATGCATAATAGAATAATTTCAAATAAATAAAAGGAAAAGAGATAAAAATAAATGAATGAAACATGATATCATAATAATTTAATGAAACATAAATTACCTTAAAAAGATTATGCATAGCAGTTTTATAGGTATGTAATTAGTTGATTTGTCGTACATAAACCACTTAAATTATTAAAACTTTAATTAATATTATTTGTCTATTTATTTTAGCAATATAGTATGTTAATTGCGTTGGGTTTGAATTTGAAAAAATAACACTGCACAAAATTTTGATCGGATGATAAAAAGTATTATAAATATCACCTTTGAACCTTTATTTATTTATTATGTATTATACTTATCCAAAATAATTATTTTCTAAATACATTATATTATTTAATGACTAATGTCAATCCTTTAGATTTACATCTTCATGAAATTTGAAACATTCAAAGTTATTGTATAAAATCACCGAATTATTGTATTACATACAACTTTGTAGACCATACATTCAAAGTTATACCTTGCGAAATTCATTAAAAATGTATAAAAGTTTACTATGATAAAAGAAAATAGAGTTAATTGTAAAAGATAATATTAAAATTTGAAACATTTGGCTTAACGTTATTATTAATTATGTAAAAGCGAATTTCGATTTTCACTTAAATGCAACAGAGAAAAAAATGAGAAAAAAAATAAATAAATGTTCGTGGTTGGTACGTGAAGACTTTGAACTATTGCGTAACGAGCAAGGCCAAAGAGTGGCGTCTCCACCGGTGCGGCTACCACCAACCCACGCGCTAAGCATATAATTTTAATTTTTCATCATATAAATTTTTAACGAAAAGAAAAAACTACTTCTGTCTAAACTTTGACAGAAAAAATAAAATAATAAAAAATATTATAATCCGATTAAATAAAAGACGTTTTATAAGTTGTTTCACTAAGTAACGTAAAATCAATCATTAATATTTAGCCCATAAAAATATATTAAAGATCTCATTTCAATTAAGAAAATAATAATTATATATATATATATAAGAACATTATTTTTTAAATCAATTTTACCTAATTTTGAATTAATTTGGTTGAATTCTAAGAAACTAAAATATTTTCCTCTGTTTGGATTCCAACAAAGTCAAGTTCATTTTTCTTGTAACTTTGATTTCTCCCTCTATTTATAGCTTAGCTTTGGTTCTCAAAACACTTCAACCACAAACACAACCACCTTTGTCACTGTTCTTTTCGCTAGACTCTGCACCAACAAAACATATTTTGCAAGAATTTTGAACATGAACAACATGGTTACTTCCCTCTGTCTCAGTGTAATGGTGTCTATTTTAATGTTTGTACATTACACAGAGGCACAGAGAGTGTTCATTGTCGGAGATGGCACTGGTTGGACAACTCCACAAGATCCCTCCACATACCAAACTTGGGTTTCCGACAAAACTTTTGCAGTCGGAGATATTCTATGTAAGTCTTCGATTCGTACCATGATTTTACCGTAATTGTCTCCATGTTTGAAACACCGTGAAAAATTATAAACAAAAAATAATTTTTTTTTTTTTTCAGCCTTCGATTTCCAAAGAGCACAGCATAACGTGGTTGCAGTGCCGGAAGAATCGTATACTTCGTGCTCTTCCGCTAATCCTATACGTACATATACCACGGGTCCGGTCAACGTTACCCTTACCACAGCCGGTCAACATTACTACATCTGTAGCATCGGTCAACACTGTACACGTGGACAGAGGTTAGCCGTCAATGTCTCCGGCTCCGGCCTGCCACCTTCCGCCGCCGTTTCACCGGGCTCCAACACCACTCCACCACCACCACCTTCGTCTCCGGCAGCTACTTTTTCCTCTGCCTCCATTCCCTTCTTTCTCTTCTTATCCGCGTTCATTTTAGTGATTTTTGGACATAATGCATGAAGTGTTCGATGTGATTTATGAGTGTGACCTACTAATACATATTTGTTTACAATGTTGTAGTTGTAGTATTTTTTATTATAGTTTGATCAATAAAAAACTTTTATGGTTTCAAATTTAGCTCAAAAGTAATGGTTGATGTAAATACATAAATTACATGCTCAATTAGTCAAAAGTTTGATTTAATTGTGGTGGTTCACAAATATGAGATTAATCAAAGCTCAAAACAATCTGGGTCAATTTAGTTAAGCCATTTATGAATGCTTATTTTTCTCGTAGATATTATTAGGATTGAATAATATTCATATAATTTATAAACTTTAGTTATAAGTTATTTTGAGAAATTATTGAAATAGATTTTATATAGCTTGTTGATAAATTCTAAGTCATTTATAACATAAAAGTTAAAAGGGTATGAAAGAAGAAAATCTTCTTCTACATGGTTTGGGAAGAAATTTTGTAACTACATTAAATGCGTTTTATTTTTGCAGAGTAACGATATTGAATTTTAAAACTTTTTTTTTTCGTTAGATAGTAAGTCCTTTCATGACTTCATTTTAAAGTTATTTAAATCGAATCTATAACAATTGATGTGACTGATTCTTATATTTAAGAAACCAAAATTTATTTTTGGTTAAAATACTCCTTTAGTCCTTGTTTTGGTTCAAAAATCTCAAATTAGTCCTCATATTTTAATTGATCTCAATTTCATCCTCATATTTGTAATTGAATATTAAATCAGGACAATCGATAACGGTGTTAAATTTTGTAACGTTAACTTGATTTTGAATTTCTGACGTTAAATGATGTAATTAGGGATTGGATTGGGAAAATCAGTAAGTGCGGGAATGCAAACCCCGTGAGCGTGGACGAAGGTGAGGTCGATCATGGTCGGAGGTGAGAGCGAGTGCAATCGGAGGTCAGAGCGTTCATTGTGGTCGTGGTCGAGCGCCAGTTTAAAGGTAAGTACGAGTTGTTGTAGTTGAATATGAGAGGGAGACATTACCGGTGCAAACAAAGCAAAACAGAGGAGACGAGAAACCTTCCGCACCCTCTTTCAAACACTTACACTCTCTCAATATTATCTCTTCTTACAAGTGAAAACAACAATGGCTGTTTACTGTGCTAACCACAACTCAATGACACTTAAGAATGAACATTACAGTCACATCATTACATATAAACGTCGTTTGCTAGCAGTTAACGATTGCCCTGATTTAATACTCAAATACAAAAATGAGGACGAATTTGAGATCAATTAAAATACGATGACCAATTTGAAATTTCTAATCCAAAACGATAACTAACAGAATATTTTAACCTTTATTTTTTGATCAAAAAGAGAAAATTAATAAACTCGAAGTAAAAGTTTGAGTGGGTGTTTGGGCAACAAGCCCACCATGAGTAATTTTTAATTTATGGCCCAACAAAAATTCTAGTTATGAACATTCTGTACATATAAAAATTGGCACTTACTGAGAATATGATTCTTGAATTTAAAACAAAATTTTTCAGAAAGAGGACTTAATATGGTCCTTACATAAAATGGTTTTGTGCTCTAGTGTAAAAGTGGCTATAGACATTGTAATACACAGAAAAATAACTTCAAAACCTTTGTTTATCTATATACTAATAAAATCATATCTATAAACTTTTATATCTATCATTTTAAATGAAGCAACATCATATCTCAAAATAGTAAATTTAGTTAACTAAACTGTTATAGCTTTGATATTTTAATACATTCTTAGTTGTATGTATTTTTTATTTATTTAAAATTTGATTCGAATCTTAATTGTTTATGTATTGCATTTCGACACATGTATGATTGAGACATTTTTGTTTCTTTAGCTAAGAACCAAGTAAGACATTGTTACAGTATCTTATTTGAATGTCATACTAATTTTTTTTTTAAATCAACTTAATACAAATTATTAAACTGATTAAGACCGTAACGAAAATAAGAAATATTGGTTGAGATCAAATAAACTTATAAATAAGAAACACTTATGAATAATTAAACTGAAAATTAAATAAATTTTTGGATAAATTAAAACTAAGAGATTAAAATTGTAAAAAAGAATTCGAATATCAATATTGCAGACAACTACAATAATGTCGAAGAAATTAGGACCAAAATTACAAATTTTATAAATACATTAAATTTTATTTTCTCATAAAATTTAAATTTTATTCGATTATTTAGATCTATTTACACCTTGTTGGCAAAATTTTAAAGTTATTATAATAATAATAATTATTATTATTATTATTATTCCGCAATATAATATAGGACAAATTAAGACAGAAATTTAGGATGAGGTTATCTTTGTGTTATTTGCATATGAAAATAATGTACTACATTGGCAAGTGATTTCATCCACAACATCATCATTATTACTTTTTTTTCTTAAAAAAAAAAAGAAAAAAAAAGAGAGAAAACCCTTTTCAAGGGAACACTCCAACCAACTAACCATGAGTGAGTATAACGTCAGCATCAGAAAAACACGCAATTCTCTCAAACTGGAAGAGGTGAAACTAGTCCCGGATCTTCTGCGGCAGAGTGCACCACAAGATCTTCCGTTCTATCCACAAAGTAATTCTCACCGTTCATCTCATCAAGCACCAAAACCAATCCCATGGCAAAGGCCGCATCAAAACCAGGCTTCACGCAAAGCCAAAACACTTCCTTCCCCAGCATAACACTGGTGGTGGGGTCCACCTTGCGACGAATCTCAGCCACCACTTCCTTCGCCGCATTCAAAACCTTGCACCACCGCTGCCGGAAACACCCTTCGATCAGGTACTCCACACCATCCCTATCGTACACCTCCACCGCCACGCTCGTCCTCGACCGTCCGATGATCGACGATCTCTTCACGCTGAAAACGGCTATATCTCCCTCCCTTCTCTCCCCTCTGAACCCTTCCCACCGTTGATGAAGACTCGGTTTCTGCCGATTCAATAACAAACGCTTCAGTCATAAATAAAAGAACACAAAACAGAGAAATCGGTGTTCTTTGAATTGAAAGAGCAACATAGAAACATGTGACCTGGTAGAAAGCAAAAAAAGAAGGTTGTACCTTTCGGCGCAGAGTAAGAAGAGAACGGCCATTGGGATCCATGAGAACAAGCTCGTCTTTGTCACGTGCGCGTGGCCCATAGGAGTCGAAGCGGAAAACGAGTTGACCCTTGGAATCATATACAGCGAAACCATCTCCGTTGAAGAAGAGAGAGGTTTTAAGCACTGTGAGGTTCCTCTCTTCATTGCTAACGTACACTTCTTGCACCACCAATTCTTCTCTCATTCTTCTCTCTTCACAATTTCAGAATCTGCAAAAATGGAGAATGGAGAAGAGGACCTGTTCCTTTCACCTTTTCACTCTCCTCTCTCTATATATATACAGTCGGAAAAGCACAATTGAGTTGCAACGGAAAAGGAAAGGTATCATCAATGAACCATACTCATCTTTTTGTTTTTTTTCTTTTGAGTATTTATTTACCACTTCTATACATTAAGGTTAATATTTTATGTGTGGACAACAAAAATATTAAGGTTTCATTTGCTTACGTGTGTGTTTCCTATTGAACCATGTAGATATTTACGTGATTTTCACACTGATACCCCATCTTTATTCTCTATGTTTTCTACTATCTAATCATGATTCTGTCCCATCTTCTTCCTTAATCATAATCTCAAACACATTGATTAAGAGATTAAAACAAATAAATAAATCATTACAATTTTGCCATTTGAAATTGAATACCATAATTAACAATTTTAACCAATTTTAATTACTTGATATTTATCAGAGGAAGGATTAAATATGATTTTGTTCCTTTAATTTTTAGTAAATTTTAGAATTAGTCTATTTTGAAATTTTGAACTAATTTAGTTTTTCATTTTTCGAAATACGTAGATTTAGTACTTTTAATCAAATTTTGTTAAATTTATTTGATGTTTCGTACGCATTTTAAAATTGTGTTCGAGTTGTTTATACGGTATGACACATTTTTGCTTTAATGTTAAGTCAAATACTATTATGAAATGTGCTTGAAATATCAAATAAACTTAACAAAATTGAATTAGAAAGACTAAATCAACATATTTTGATAGATAAAGAACTAAATTAGTCCAAATTTTAAAATTCACTAAAAATTAAGGGACTGAAAACATATTTAACACTTAAAATGATTATAAGTTCACTATACAAAATACTACTTAAATAAAATATGATCACGTGTGCCATTTTCTTCTATGTAAACACAGAAGCCAGAGTAGCTATCTTTATCATACTGATATTATACACGTCTATTATTCCCACGTTTATGTATAATCGTATACTTTTTATTATTCCCTTGTATTATATATACAACATATATACATAATATATATGTTACGTTGCTTTTGACCTGACGCCTTTAAAGAAAGCGTTTTTTGAAAAAAATAATGTTGTCGGTGTACACTAATTAACTTCATTTTAATTATAATCCTCTAAAAATGAAATAAAAGCAATAGTAGTTAAAATGTCGAAGTGATAGATGAGAAAGATAAACAAAAGAGACGTTAACAAGTTACTAAAATTTGTGGGCGTTACTATTAGTCATTTATGAGCAATAGTCTTTTAAATTTATTACACAAAGAGAGACAGGTAGAAGTATTTAACCTTTTTTTTTTATATATATATAACACGGAATATTTATGCTATTGGAACTGTGTAATTTTAGGAGAAAATACGAAGATTGACGAAATTAAAGTGAGTTGTGTACTTCAAGCTTAAAAATTATAGTTAATATCAGTATTTTAATTGCTTTAAAAAATATATTTTGATTTATGAAAAAAGTTTGGTTTATTTTGTTTTTAATTTTCTTATTGTAATGTGTTTTTAATGTGTTTAATGTGTTTTTTTTTTCACGGAAACTTCAAAGATTACTAATTCCAAAATTTGGGTATTTATACACTTTAATATGTCATTTTAAAAGATGCACTTATTAATTTAAACTTATTACAATATACATATAACGTAGAATTATATTTTTTAATAGTCTCACATATATATATGATTTTAGGAATCTTTGTAAATTCAATTTAATAAAGTTGAATCGAAAAAACAAGTCAATTGAGTTAATTCGTCTTTTACATAGCTTCTGAAACTCATTAATCACTACTCTGTCAATTTTGTTTTGAATTTTTTTCATAAGAAATACTTACACATTTTATTGTAAAATAATTTTGTAAGAAATTGTTAATTTTATTGTAGAGTAATTTGTATAAAACACTTTTTTATAAAAAAAAAATTGTAAAAAATGCTTACAAATTTTATAATCTTGTAGAAAATAATTATTTACAAAAGAATTACTTGTCAATTAAAATTCTTAGAAAAAATAAAAAAAGTTTTTTCTTATAAATTTTCTCATGAAATATGAAAATTTTAGTAGGAAATGTAAAATGAATATTTGTATTATAGTTTTGGAATATTTTGCATTGGTCTTGGCATTAGGATTCTATTGGCACCAATAATATTTTTTACTTAGTTGAGCTAGTTTTAATTAACAAATCATCGTATGAAAAGAATTGATTATGTTCGTGGATTTCTAAGGTGACAACTATTCTCAAACATTATTTTAGAAATGTTATAAATTTTTTGTGAGGTAAGAATAAGGTTTTGATTTTTTTATTATTTAATTCGGTGGCATTTGTAGGTTGTGGCCACAGGTTGGAGGAAATAAAGGAATCGAAAAATCTCCACCACCAATTTTTGTACGTAGTTCTTTTAATGCAAAAAAGAGACAAAAAGAAACTAATGCGTGGCTTTTTTTTTTTTTACCAAGTAGTGATAACATTTGTATATATGAAAAAAATAGTATATTTAGTGGCAAAATATCATTTGATTTGGAAAAGGAGTTAGGAGTTGTCATTTATCACAATTTATCACAAAATTTATTAGTCTTATCTAATATATGAATTGGGTGGCGTTTGGATTTGGATTTTTATCAAATTTAAGAAAACTCCAAAATAAAAATCTTCAAAGGAACTTGAGAAGCAGAATCACTATCTAGATATTTATTTGTTCCAAGAAATTGTTATGCTATTTTCATTATGATCCATATTTAACTAAGGACAGAAAAATATAGGAAGTGTATACGTTTACTCAATTAAGTTAGTCAATTATTTAGTACAGAAATGGATAATATCTTTTTGGTAAGTTCGGTATACTTAAACTAATTTCCAAACTTCTCCAAAACTGATGATGATCTATCTCTATGTAATTTGAGTTGGATTTTAAAGTAATTTCTAATATGGTATCAGATACAGGTTAAAGCATATCCTAACGAATATTTTTGGACATTTTGTTTCATCTGCTATTTCGGATCGCTATCGGACCACCCATTTCTAGTCGCACGCATGAAATAAATATACCTCGACATGAGAGGAGGGGTTGGAAGTCCCACATCGACTAGAGATAAGACAATTTCATAATATATAAATGAGGTGCAAACCTCACCTTATAAGTTGATTTTGTGAGGTTGAGTTAGACTTAAAGTTTACTTTTTAATAATTAACATGTTGGAACAATATCTACATGCATGTTGTTTATTTTAGACCTCGACTTCTAAACTATATAAGACTATTAGATGCCATAGATACATTTTTCATTGGAAAAACCTATTTTATAACATGTTACATTCTTAATTAAAATTGAAAAAAAAATTAAATTGATTCGAAACATGGTTAATTTTTTTATTTTTTTTTCAAATTTCATATGAGTGGTGGAAGTGAGTATAGTATAGTTTGTTGGCTAGGTCGGAAAGTTGCCATCACCACCACACAAATTCAATCTATGAATTCCAAATTCTAAGCTAAGTTTGTGAAGAAAAGTATATAGCATATGATGTAATGCGACACTATATATGATTCCATTTTCCATAGTCAAAAAACACGATCCACCGTCCTCACTCCCTCACCCACACAACTTCTTTTCATTTTTTTTTCTACTTTCTTAGGATACATTGTGTTTATAATATTTAATGTGAACATAATCATCCCATATAATATTTATTATATAAAATAAATTAAAAATAGTAAAATTTAGAATTGAAGTTATGAAAATGTGTGTATGTACATCAATTTTTTTTCTACTTTTATAATGTTTAATTATATAAAACGATAGTTTATATTAAAATAAAAAGTAAAATTATAATTATGTATAATAGTTATAAAATATTTTAGTTTTTATTAACCATATAATAAAAATATTTTTAATCTGGATAATCCTTTTTCTATATGAAAAGTTAAAAGAATTGGTTAACCAATATAAATATACTAATGGTTTCTACTTTCAATTTATTAAAAATTAATTATTGCTTTTGGGCTCTACCTTGTTCTTTGTATTAATTAATATAAACAGAGTCAACATTTCCAGAATATATCAAAGTGTTTGTCGTTACATTTATTTATTTAATATAAAATGTAAGACTGTGACACCAAACGCTCCATTCTACTTGGTAATTGTTGGTACACAATTCCAAAATGCCGTAGGTTCGAATCCTTGCGGTGGATGGTAGTGTGGTGGTGTGTGATAAGGAAACATGAACCCTATATGGTGATGATGATAACCGTATAAAACATGAGGTATTACATAATACCTCTCTTTTTTTTTTTATATATATATTTTTTACACAGTAAGTGTTCTTCTAAAAAAAAGAAAACTATTTTTAACAATATTGTAATGGTTGATAATATCACTTAAAAATTTCCTTCCAAAATCAAACCCACTTAAATCATATAACAGTAAACTAGGCATCATATTTAAGGATATATATAATGTTTGAATTAATTAATTACAACATATTTAGTAAAATCATATAATAAGTGAATGACAGTGTGTGTTGTAATAGGTGCAATGTATGTGGTCTCATAACTACAACGATTGTGACAGTAACTCCAATCTCAATTTAAAACATTAAGACTTTCTTGAAATATATGTATGACCAGATCACTATATTGTAGCCATCTGCATATGCAACTTTCTCACATGCAAAAGACAAACTATAAAGCTTTAGCTAAAATGCAATATAAATATATTACAACCTCTCGTTCAAATAAAAATATATGGGATATTTATGGATTCTACATATAATTATATAAAATATTTTAATACAAAATATTTATCAAAGTGACTTTCATTGGATTTATTTAATTTTAACAAAATGTAATAGCATCATACCAAACCCTACATCCTATTTGGTAATTGTCACTGTACAATTCCAAAACAACCTTGGTTCGAATCCTGGTGAAGGAGTGTAGTGTGTGGTGGTGTGATGAAGAAAGGGAAAATGGGGTTGTTGTGTTGTGTGTGAACCACATAAAATTTGAGGTATTCTATAATACCTCTCTTTTATTTATATTATACATATATATTTTACACAGCGACAACTCTTTTAAAAGAAAGAAAAAATCAAAAAATTAATTTCCAAAATTCAACTCACTTAAATAATTTATGATCCACAGTAAACTACCATCACATTTGAAATACATAGAAATGTTTGAAGTGATTAATTATAAAATATTTAGTGAAATCATACAATAACTCAATGGAATGTATCTGGTCTCATCAACTACAACAATTGTCCCAATTTCAAACATTGAGACTTTCTTCAAACATGTATGATCAGATAGATCACTATAATGTAGTCACTGCATATTCAACATTCTGAAGTACAAAAGACAAAGTAGTACCTTTCGTTGGAAAATGCAATATATATATATTCATATTCCAACAAGACAACACTTGTTGTCCTCCTTGCATGCAGATGCAGTCTTGTTCTTCGCAGTACTGTCCAAAACCAGAACGGAACTGAGGAAGCAAATAGTGTGTTCACTCTCTCTCTCTCTCTTCATGTTTGGTTCTTCTACCTACGATTTGGGTCAACAATTTGACTAACAGGATCCATGTCCATCCATCTTTCACTGACTCCACTGAATTACCTTGTCAAATATCTGATGTATTTTCATGTGGGTTGTGTTGTAGCTGCAACTCAAAACCAGAAGACTCACGTCTTTACTCGCAAACCACAACACAACCTATGAAACCAGCTTTCTAGCTAAGCTAGCTACTCCATGTTTTGTCTAAATTTTGAATTTGTGAACATGTAAAAAAGAGACACGGTGCAGTGGCTTTGTTGAATTTTTGACCGATCTTCATGCATGCATAGAAGATAAAAGATAGAAGATAGATTAGATTCTGTTGTTGCAGAAGAACAGAGTCCTACGTTTCTGCGCTACCTTTCTCCTTTTGTTTTTTTCATCTCTGGTGTGAGAGCAAACCTCTCTGATGTAAATGTATTCATTCGTAACCAAACTCCCAAACCAACTACACGTATTTCGAAGTTCACAACCTTTTCTGATTTTTTAATTCTTTCTGACAGAAAATGTTGAGATTTGCAAGCTTCAAATTGCTCGTAAAAGAACATGGCTTTTTCCGAGAAGATCGTTTCGCACGAAGATCGTGCCCAAGCGAATGAAAACTTTTAGGATCGAACCTTTATCACTGAACCAAAAATTATAGTCAATAATCATGCAACTTATAAAAACCTAAAAATCTTTTCCTTATGAGTTGTCTGTCAATAAGACCTTAAACCAATATAAATACTAATTCCTTTGATAACTTACGATCTTTATAGTTAATATTAAAGAATAATTTATAATTTAATTCAAAATTAATTATAATTTTTTATTCATAATATAAACTATTTTAAATATTAATAATTTTTAATTTATTAATTAGTTATCCAAATTAGTTACCGTAAGTCATAGTCTAAAAGTCATCTTTTACTCATTCTTCATTGTTAGTATGAAGAAATTACATCAGTACATTTAGTAAAAAAATCATATAAACTACCATTAAACTTATACATATTATTTCTTACAAATAATGTGCATCGTGCATCTGTATACTTTTAAATTTGAATGTATACTTATTTTCAGTAAAAAATTTGAAACATACATAGTCAAATTATACTCGTAAATAGTTATTTCGAACAAAACATTTGGGCATGATGAAGTTCATTCATTGATTGGTTGTCCTTCAGTTCCAACCAGTCTAACTCATTATATAATTTGCATACCATAAAATCCCTTATAACATAAAGAAAACAAATAATTTTCTTACGACACTGAACGAGAAAAGTCATGATTCTTTCTAGTTGAGTTTTCATTTCTCTTTTGGGTTTCCATTCAATTTCCTCACGAAAATGGCAAAAAGAAGTACTAAATCACTTTTCCTTTACGTACAAAAGTTGCATAGAAGTATTGAAAAGTGATGCATATTTAAAATGATTTCTTTCCAATTTACTCCCGAGTAGTTTTCGTTATTGTTAATTTTCTGAACATTTGGTGAAATACAACGTTCCATCAGGTGTAGTGTTCTTGTTGAATACAATGTTTTTCGTGCTATATTGTGTCTGGTTCCAACCATTTCCTCTTCAAAAACCTTTTCATTCCAAATCCATTTCTCTCTACTCTGGCTAAAACACAAAGACAAAGTTTCTATGAATAGTAAAAATCGAAAGAGCACCAACTTTCAATAGATTTGATCCACTTTGGCTAAAAAAGTGAACAGGTTACAGCGAAGCACAAGCATGATGGCACTACGTACATTAGAGAATCTAAACAACAGAGTCGGTGATTCCTTTTTTTCTTTTCCCTACACAACCAAGTACAAAAGCTGACCCTCCTTTGGTTTGTCTAAAACCGGAAAGACCAACCCTTACCCTTACCAAACCAGAAAAACAATAAGAACACAAAACCAAAATAACCTAAAAATTTTTCATCTTTTTCACTAATCCTGCACTGGGTACCTTACTCCTGCAGCCAAAGCACGTTGCTGCTCAATCTGTTCATCACCAAATAATGAACGTGATTATGCTCTCATAATATACACATACAGTGCATGCAATGCAACATTACCTGAAACAATTCGTGCAATTTGTTCTTGAGATAACAGTACTCATGCTCCAGCATCTCCAACGCTCGCAAACAACTGCAACCGGGGAAAAAGAATAAACAATGACAGTGTGCTTGATGATTATCATAAAGACACAGTATTTTTATATTGGAGAATATGGGAACGTGGGAAGATGAGGATTTGAAAAAGGGAATATTGCAATAAATGGATAAAGTGTGAGATGATTAGAAGAGATGGAAAAAGGGAGAGAAAAAGTTGCACGAAATGAGAGGGAATAGTGATTGGAATAGTTTGGCAAATGGCACCCACCCAGCACGGTTATTCTGCTCAGTAGCAGCACGAAAGGCTACGCAAACGTTTCTAACTCTCTTGGCGCCAATGCTGGAGCTGCTTCCCATGAACTGATTCAAATGATTCCCCATTTTCTTATAGTCCCAAAACTCCCTCTCCATGCTGCATTCATTCACAGTAACATATTCATTAATCACTTCCTCATAACATAGGTCAAATTGATACATTAGTAAAAATAGTTTGTTCTGATTAATGACGATAGCTTTTTATTTAATGGTAAGTGTTGGATTCTAACACTGGTCTAATCACAGATCTCAGTGGTAGTAACTTAGAACATGAAGAAAAAACTAGGAAGAAAGAGAAAAGATATGTTACAGCAAAGCTCTGAGATTGGTGAGAAGCTTTTCTGATTCATGGAAATAGATGTTGACAACCTCGGATACGAAGTTTGGGGTGGTCTCATCTTGCAGCTGCTGAAGCTGCAAGAACTGCTCATCCAACACTCCCTGATCGAAACAAAACAGATAAACAAAACATGATGCATGTTTCGGCAATTACTACATATGTAAGAATTGAAGATTAAGAAGAAGGAGTGAAGTGGTTGAACCTGGTGGAAGAGGAAGGCAAGGAGACGGTTCATGTCGGCCCACAAGAGGTCGGCACCCAAACCAAGCATCCACAGTGGCAGACCCGTTTTGGCTGACTCTAACAATTCTCTTAATTTATCAAACAGTTTCAGAGTGGCCCTTAATGGAACACCCTACTCTGATAATAATGCAGTGTTGTTGTGTTGTGTTGTGTTGTGTTTGTGTATGGAACATATATATCTATATGTCTATATATATATATATATATATATATATATAATATTTGCAGACTGAAACTCAAAACTCCTAAACTTTCTGTCTTCTGTGACACTTTCCTTCATGTTGTTCTACATGTAGCACAGTTTAAACCCACTCTTGGACCACATTCTGGACCCTCCTCTCTCAGTGCGTCTTTACGAAGGCTGAGTTAAAAAAGTATAAAAAATGATTAAACAAAACTTTGTATATTTTAAAATGTTTGAGATAAGATGAAACTTAACGTTTAAAAATACATAAAATGAGTAACAGTAACGTTTAAAGTGTTTGAGTAGTGTGATCTCAGCAGAAATAAATGTAACATTAATGATTTTTATGTAAAGAACATGGTTACGTTTGTGAAAACCATAAAGACTTAACCTTTAATGTGTGATTATTGTGAAAAAGAAAAGAAAAAACGTAGAGAGAGAGAGAGGGGCGTGCTCGTGCAGGTGTTTTAGGTTATCGAGGTGAGTGTGCGTTATCTCCCGGACCATCCTACATACCCTCACTGCAAGTGTTTGTGTTGGAGGTATGGGTGTGGAACCAACCTATACCTACCTGCTGTCCGGGTAACCGGTCACTTCGCATGCGCCTGCCTTCTGCAAAATGCTGCGCCTTTGCAGCCTCTCTTCCCACCCGACACCACCTGCAGCCGGTAACCTGTCAGTCACCACCACTCTTTTCCTGCCACCATATTCCACTACTTAACATTAACACATCTCAAATTCATTTTTTAAATTAATTAACTTTGCATTTAGTTATTCCACTAATTAATTATGTATTTTCAATTTTAAAAACTAATTTTGTGGAGATAATTTAAGTTTAAAGTCTATTTTTAATTTTTAATATATAGTATCAGAATCATAAGTTAAAATATATCTTAACAAAATTTATAATTTTGTTATTTGTTAGAATTATTGTGTCATCTACTATTAGATCATCTAATAATATCTAATCATGTAGTAAAAATTTATAAATGACAAGGATGTGTCTTAAAATTTTAGTGAAAATTTATATATGAAAAGGGTATTTGTTAAAAATTTTATATACACTAAAAATAACAATATTTGTTAATGAATATGTTTTCGGTTAATTAACTTTAGAAATGTATATGTTTGTATTTAGTTATTTTAACAAAATTTGGTTAAATTCATTTGACATTTCAAACACGTTTATATTTTACATATTTTCACCTTAATGTTAACTGAGAAACATGTTAAACTTTATTAGAAGTGGACTTTAAGCCTAATTCAACCCCACAAAATCGACTTGTAAGGTGAGGTTTACACCTCATTTATATACTATGAGATTGTCTTATTTCTAATCGATACGGGACTTCTAACAAACTTTAAACAAATTTAATAAAGTTTGATTAAAAATACTGAATTCTTACCTTTGTAAAATTAAATAACTAAATTCATTGATTTGGATTTTAAAATATTTAACCCATATATTAAGTATGCATGAAGAATAGACATGACATGGTAGAGATAGTAGAGTTGAAAGGTGAAAGGCGTATATAAATGCATGGAGGGTGTCTGAGAAAAGATGTTGATATGCGTGGACCGTGCCTTTTTCTGTTCGTGGAAAATAAGGGGGTGGTGGTGACAAGACAAAGGCTAATGAAGATGGTTGTTCACCTTTCTCATGTGTTTTGTGAATCAAACTTTTTCCACTTTCCCGAGGTAAATGAAAGCAAGAAAAAGGAAAACGCTTGTTTTGTTTTATAGGTAGGGTTAGTGAGGTGCATCGAAATGAGAACAGAGAATTGAAAAGTTTGAACATGGTGGTGGGGGTGGTGGTGGAAACTTTAAACCATGCTGGACACGTGGTGCGTTATGGGTTACTTAGGGTTTTTTTTTGTCTGTATCAGTTGCAGAATCAATTTTTAATAAACACTTTTCAATTTTACTCTCATTGCTGATGGGCCACCCTATTTTACAATTTTTAATATTTGCACCTATTAATCAACTCTTTCTGCCACCATTTTAGATATGCACTTTTTCTTTTTTATATAAAATACTAATGTAAGAAATACTTTTAGAAATATTTTATATAAAATACTTTTTACAATAAATTTAATAAAAAATACTTACAAATTTTATAGTTTTATAAAAAATAATTATTCGTTAAGGAATTATCTGTCAATTTAAATATTTAAAAAAATAAAAAAAATCATATTTTATAAATTCTTTTAATAAATTTATAAGAAAGTTTTCATATAATATGAAATATGAAAATTTTTAATAATGAGAGTTGAAAAAAGGAATGGTTGAATTAAAGATGATTTTGAAATAGTCATAGTTTGAATTAAAGATGATACTGATAGTGGTGCAATAGAAACCCTATTATTGGATCATCTTCATATCATTATTAATTCATTTCTTTTACAGCTTCGAAATTCCAAATCACACCAATAGCAGTGTTCTTCTGTTCTTCTTCCATACAAGTCAAAAACTCAAATCATGCTCTTATTTTATCCTCTTCTTCTTCATATTATTGCCACAACTATGAAATTTGGTTGCTTCAATGCTCGAGGTTCTTATTAGGGTTTTCTTTTTTAACTTTTGTAATAGTAATATTATGCACTACTCTTTTTCTCAACAATGTCAGAAATTCCACACTTTATTTGGATTAATGTTCATAATATAAGTTATGAAAATATCAAAACAAATAGATTTATAATGATATTTTATATTATTATTTAATATATATCAAATAATGAAATGATTCAAAACAAATAAATGCTACAATGATAATAATCTACTTTGTGAGTAAGAATAACTTTTAATCTATAATTTGAATCCTAATCACATCACTTATTGCATTTGGAGTAAACTATAGGGAAATACTACTTGTTGTATACACTCAATGTTTTTGCAAACGTTAAGTGTTGTTGTTCTAAAAATAAATAATTAGTGGTAAAATTATCTGTTGAAACGAATTAAATTTTCTTAATTATTTTTTAGACCATAATCATACAGGCCATGCCTGGTCCGGCCTATTGGGAATTGGATAGGCCCATTGGGCTGTAATAACTTTTACTTATCTGGCCGAATATATGAAGAACTGAATGGGCTTTATCATCGTAATTTTATGAAAAAAAAGTAAAATATGTTAAATGATTTGTTGTAAATTATTATTTAAATTTTTAGAAGCCCGTCTAGCTCAGTTGGTAGAGCGCAAGGCTCTTAACCTTGTGGTCGTGGGTTCGAGCCCCACGGTGGGCGTTTTTATATTTTTTTCCTAATTATGTTGTTTTTATTAAGAATAACTTGTTTTTCTCTAATCTTTCTGAACAATCTTAGTTCTTAACTATGGAAGCTTTGCTGTTTTAGATCCACAATGAACATGTTGCTGTTGCATTGTTGTGAGACACAAAAAACATGACAACTCACAAATGAAACGAAAAGTCTACAATGAATCGCCCACATTTAACTGGACGGTGAAAGCAGAAAGAAAGAAATCCAAAAACAGGGGACGGTGCATCAAAACTCTAAGCAAAATGTGTGTAACTCATGATAATAATGAAATGAACGTGTGAACGTGTTAGGCACAATGGTGTGTGTACTCATCCTTATTTTTTAGCAAAGAATAGTGACATGTGATTCTAGTGCACAAAGTTTGGTTCATAATTAAAAAATGCCACTGAATTCAAATGTGGTGGGACCAATACCATAAAACTTTTGCATTTGTGCTTGGAAATGCATTGAGATATGTATATACTATTGCTTCTTGGTTCACATGCTTCAAAAGCCATGCTAACACAAAACAAACACACTTTGGTCTGTAATGAAATTATGAGTAAACGAGTCTGGCTTCAGAGCCACTCAGTTTGCGTTATTACACGATGAAGAGTACTGTGTAGCTAGTTAGTTGGTATGAACAGGGAAGGATAAGAAAGAAACTGTTACAGAGATATAATATAAGAGTATGTGGAAGGTGACAAGGATACTAATTGAATATTCTTCTGTATCCGTCAATAGTGAAAATATTAGCAAATTCAGATTTTTTTACTGAGTTTTTTGGTGTTATCAGAGTATTATAAATACACTGATGATGGTATATTATAATTTTTTTAAAATATATTTGGAAGACACTCTACAGAGAATCCAAAATCAAAATTTAGTTCCATATAGATGGTTCCATGATGGTTGAAAGAAAGACCAAGAGAATAATTTCCCCACCAAAACCAAAACCAAAACCTTTGTGTCATCAACTAGTACCTATCAAATTATTTTCCTTCATTTTACTGTTATTTCCAACCCCATTTTTGTGATCCTTGGCCAAGGACAAAAACTGTGTTTCATGTGGTTATTGTATCACTATTGAATGCCATTCTATGTTTCTGAGTCTCTGAGGGTAACTTGACTTCAGTGGCCAACCCAATAGCTTGGAGAAATCTCACAACGTACCAGGTCATGTCTAGTTGCCACCACTCTAATCCATGTCTAGCTGAATACTCAAAAGCATGGTGGTTATTGTGCCAACCTTCACCAAATGCAAGCAACGCCACCCACCTAAGAAATTTCACATTTTACATAAGATCAAACAACGTGTGAACTCCAACAAGTTATCAAACTATGACAAGTTTAAGATAAGAAAAAAAAATACCAATTATTTCTGGACAAGTCTCTGGTGTTCCAGGCCTGATTCCCCCAAACATGGCAAGCTGAGTTTACAAACCAGGTTATGTGATAAACCCAAACAATCCTCACTCCCTGCGTTTCATAAAAGAATGGTGTAATTCAAATAATCTACCAAATTGGTCCTTAATTTTCTTTGTTCTGATATGTGTTCTACTTAAAGAACAGACATAAAATGAAAGAAACTTTTGGTACCATTCCCCAAACTAGGAAAGGAAATCCTCCTGCTGCATATAGAAGGGCTCCCAAAGCAAAAGGGTGGAAAAGGTAAGTGCTTCTGAGAAATCTATAAAAAGGTTGTTTCTCTAAATCACCAACATTGTTTGCCTCTCCACACTGCACATACATAACATATCCCATAATAAATTTACAAAGAGCCAACATTGTTTGGTCATGCAGAAGAAGCATTCTTACAGTACCTACATACATACCCTTTCTATGATAGAATTGGTATCAAAGAGCCAACTCATATGGCTGAACCAGAACCCTTCAGTGGGGCTATGAGGGTCTCTCTCAGTGTCACAAAACTGGTGATGGTATCTATGTGTGCTTACCCAATCAATTGGGTTCCCCTGCATCATCACCACAGCAAAACCAAAAACCAAAGCATGAAGAAAGATACAGAAAAAGCAGAATAGAATGGAAATGTTTTGAAGAAACAAAATTCACCTGAAGTGCCAGAACCCCACAATAGGCAAAGGAATATTCAAGCCATTTGGGAAGCTTGAAACTCCTGTGAGAAAGGTTCCTGTGGAAAGAAAGAGTGATGCCAAAAAGGCCAGTGACAACATAGAGAGCCACAGCCACCCATAATGCTGGCCAATTGAAATGGAATGGAGCAAAGAGACAAAGCACATGCATGGCCAACACAATTCCAGCAGTGCCAACATCCAAAGTGTTCCATTTTCTCCCAAAGAGAACACTCCTCTCTCTCTTCACCTCAACTTCAGACAACAAAATCTTTCTGGGTTTCAATGCCTCAACTTCTCCAAATGCTGCATTGGTCTTGGCTTTGGCTGTCACTGCCAGATTATAGGTAAAGGGGTTGCTTTTAAGGGAAATTTTGGTTGGTTTTTGGTTAAAGTTAAAGTTTTTAATGGAGCCAAGGCCAAGAACAGTGCTATCACCCCGCTGTGGAATTGAGCGGTGGAGGGTGGTGCAGCCATGAAAAATGGGGTTTTTAGGCTGAGTGGTGATGAGAACCATAGGGAATTGAATTGAATTGAATTGAATGGTTGTGTTGAGTTTTGTGGAAAGTGGTGTTGGAGGGATAATTGGTTTGGGTTTTAAGGTGGTGAAGTTGATTGTGACGTGCAAGTGCAAGTGACCAAGAAAAACACTAACCCCACTTGTGGTGTGGCCGGTGTTAAGAAAATGGGATTTTGAAGAAAAATTGAAGTTAAAGCAAGTGGAGACAGAGAGAGAAAGAAGGATAAGGCAACGTACCCTGAAGCTGCTGGTTGTGAATCACATTGCTTCAAGGGATTCCTCTATCAAAGTTCTCATCTTTTCATTACTCATATAAAAAACACAACTTTGTTTTTTCTTCTCTCAGTGTTCAAAATTAAGAGATACCCCCTTGCTTATACCAATGATATGATACAGTGTTGCATTTAGTTCTTCTTATTAATCTGAGAACCTTGTTTCACACCATCAATGGGGATGTTGATTGGGTCAAATTATTTGATAACTTAATTAGACCTAACCTAATTTAATTTAATTAGATTAGATTGGATTGGATTTTACTTATCATTTAATCAAACACTAACTCAATTCGATTGGATAATAAATTGTGATGTAAACAAAGTTGTCTTATTTTTTTAATGAGTTGAATAATGAATTGTATGTTTTTAATTAGTTTTGTCTAAAAATAAAATATTTCAAAATTTTGATCTAATCACACTATCAAAATTTTCAATTAAAACACACACACACAAACTTTGAGTATTGTGAATAACACCTATATGATGAGTGCTTAATTTGATAATCTTTTGTTAAAAAATAAAAAATAAAAAAATATCTACAAAATTTGACTAAATGAAGCTCTATCAATTATCTCCTTATAAAAATCTTTATTTCTCTGTCATGCCCCTTACACGCAAACTTAAAAATATCTATTTATCTCTTGTAATCTCTTGGCTATTATAAATTTGGACATGTTCTTCTTCTCTTAGATATCACTCTTCTCTTCTTCAATATTCTCTCATACACATAAATGGCTGCTGCAACCAATGCTTCTATGTTTTCTTCTCCCACGCAACCATGTTCTGTGCCTCCAACCATTTCAAACACGCTATGTAAGTCTCCTTTATCTCATTTTTATGCCATGTTTTGTCAACAATAGTGTGTAATATATTGTATGAACAGTTAAGATTTTGCTGCAAAGGACCATGTGATTTGAATATGCTTAATTTTTTATTATGGGTACTGTTGTGTGTTTATTTATATCTTTCTTGATTGCTGCTAAAAGTCCAAGAAGAAAGTTTCTCCACCTTTGTAGGAATCAGAATAAACTATCATTACATAGAAATTATTGCATCAGAACTTTAATAAATCTAAAACCTGTTGTGTTCTCACAGTAGCCTTAATAAAATCTTTTTGTTCGATTAGTTTTTTAATCCTTTTTCTGACAGAAATTTAAGTGTGAGGATATGTTCCGGATTCCATAAAAATGAAAAAGTAAAATACTATATAAAAATAAAAATCCATAAACTCATAATTTTAAAATTTTGGATTCAGAGTGCTGTCAATTCCTTTGGTTGAGCTCGGGTCTCAAATTTAATACTAGCAATTTCTGATGCAGCTAGTCCTTTTCTCAATGTGTCATTACCAAAAAGTTACCCTGTGAAGAAAAACCATGTGAAAATTAGCAGAAAGATTAGTGCTGCTGCTGTTGCAACACCAACACCAACTACAGAGGAAATTCAAGAGTATGAATTCCCCTTTTTGATAGTACCACTTATTATTTTTGCAGTTTTTGTATTATACATATTGGAAACTAAATAGTGAATGATTTCAAGTTATACAAATAAAAGTTAGTTTTGGATAAACTTATTAGAATGGCATTATCTACTGTTAATGTTTGCAGATACAAGCTTCCTTCATGGGCTCAGTTTGAGATTGGAAGAGCTCCTGTGTATTGGAAAACAATGAATGGCCTTCCTCCTACTTCAGTAAGTGTAACTTTTTGAGTTAACTAATTCAAAACTGCATCATAATCCATTAACTAATGGTAAATTTTCTTACAAATTTTGGCAGGGAGAAAAGCTAAAACTTTTGTATAATCCAGCAGCAACTCAACTAGTCCCTAGTGAAGAATTTGGAATTGCTTTTAACGGTAATGTTCTGCAACCAAAATATTTGGATTCATTATGAACAGACATAGAAAGGGTTAAGAACAAGTGACAGAAACTACACATTGTTGTTCTGAGTTAGAAATTTACCATTTTGTGTTTGGAGTCACCGAAACTGTTGCAAATGACACTAATCAACAACATGTATGAGAAAGTAACTTTGCTTAATGTGGAATCGTAATGAATAACCGAATATGTTTGGAGATTCCACATTGACCACAGATTGGTCAATAAGACGATTTTATAGTATAAGTGAATGCAAACCTTGTCTTATAAGTCGGTTTTATAGGATTGAATTTGACTTAAAGTCTATTTCTTAACATAATATACTGTTTTCTCAGACTGTGGAAGTTTATATGTCATAGTTATTCGTTTTTCTAGTCATGTTCTTTTTCCAACTGAATTATAACATTGCATCGATTCAGGAGGTTTTAATCAGCCAATTATGTGCGGTGGTGAGCCAAGGGCTATGCTTAGAAAAGATCGAGGCAAAGCTGATGCTCCAATATATACCATTCAGATATGCATTCCAAAGCATGGTAATATGATTCTCTTGTTTCTCTGTGTATACTTTGCAGACAAAACCATTCAATGTTATCTTGTTTACGTCTCTTTTTTGTGCAGCTCTGAACTTGATCTTCTCATTTACTAATGGAGTAGACTGGGATGGTCCATATAGACTTCAATTTGAAGTTCCCAAGGCTTTAAAGAACAAGCCAATTGAGTTTTTTAATAGGGTAATGGACACAACTATCTATTGCTTTTACATATTTACAAACATTCCAATGACGCATAGCTACCCAAGTTTCTCGTATACTAAAAAATCTTATTGAATTTTGGTTATTTATCTTGAATCAACTTTTCACTTTTATAATACCTTTTTATGTTCTTCATATTACTCGACATGAGACTTTGATGAATACCTACTACAGATCAAACACTACGCGACAAAATAACAACATTATGTGAGAAATTAGTACTTAGTGTACTGTTATTATATGGCAGGGTTTGGCAGATGAACTGAGTAAAGAAGGAGCATGTGAGCAGGCAATATTTCCGGACACAAACACAGTTATAGCAAGTTGTGCTATGATTGGTAATTTGACAAAAGAAGGGGTGAGAACATTCTTCCATTTTTCAGTGTCTTTACTCTTTAACACACTTCTTTTCCTTGGAACACTTTCAGTTTCTTAATGATGAATGAAAACATTGATGCAGGGTGATCGATGCGATCTGAATCTTGTTTTAGGATGCACAGATCCTAGTTCTCATTTGTACAATCCACTAGCCAATGTAGATGATGGAACATGTCCAATTGAATTGGATTCTGAGTCTGAGGATTAGTTATACTTTTCATAAATATTCATTTAGATCATATACTTTATGTTGGTTTTAAGTACATAGATAGTGTATATTGTATATAAATTCACTCTTTAAATTGAACATTGCCATGTCTGGTTCTGCTTGGTCTTCAAAAAACTATGGTTTTGCTACATTATTTCTCTCTTTAAGTTGTTACTGCTAAAACATATTTTCTCTTTCTCTTGAATTTGGATTCTTTACCGGATTTGTTTGTGTTGTTCTTCAATTGTGTCTTCTACCGGGTTTGTTTGTGTTGTTTTTCTATTGCGCTTTCATAATATACTAATTACTACTAATTTTGACGTTTTAAAATATATTAAAAAGATATTTAAAATACCAACATAACGTATTTTTAATGTTCCACAGAAAACAATACAAAAAACAGTAGAGAATGTAGACTCATTTTTCTGCTGAAAGTTTACTTTGGTATTAAAGATTCATTCAATTTCATAATCACCATATTAGTGTTTTGAAGTTTGAATTTGTTGCTAGAATGAATGATCAATCTTTTAGTAATGTGTGCATTACTTTGCCATTTACTACTACACTCTTATCGTAATTTGAGTCACATCTATTTATTTTAGGACCTTAGACGAAAAGTCAGATATAAATTGTGTTAATCTAGATTAATAATTTACTTCTCCAGCCTTTTTGAGATTTAAATATTTATTAGAGTTTTATAATTAAATGTTCTAATATCTCATACTCAATAGATAACATAGCCAATCCATTCAATTTATCTAGAAAAATTGATTTCAGATATGATTTGATCAATTTTAATTTTGAAAAGTTTATTTTAACAGTCACAATAAGTATAAGTAACGTTAAACAATATTCTATAAGCAATGTATACATTTTTAAAAAAGAACTTGTTATCTGTATATAAAGTTTAATATTTTTAAGTGTATGTAATTTCATTTGTTATAATCCCTTTCAATACCTTTATTTTTGAAAACAAATTAAGACCTTCAATGTGAGAATCTTTATCAAAACTCAAAATATTTTCAAGACTGATAAAATATTTTTTTAGTTCATGTTCTTCCGAAATTTTAAAGTTATTTGAATAAACTAAAACCCAAATATATTATTGAAGTTTAAATTTATTGGAATGTGAAATTGACACGAATACTCAAATAAAAAAAAAAAATATCAATATAGAGCAGCAAATGCAATCATCATCTTATCATTTACTATTATATTATTATTATTATTGGAACGTGAATTATTATATTATTATTATTGGAACGTGAATTATTATATTATTATTATTATTGGAACGTGAATTTTATATTTATTTTATACACCGTCATATTACTATATTCAGAGGACCAAACACCAAGGACTTAGAAATTTAAATAAAATTCAATAAATATTGAAAAATAAAACAGTATTTTTAATGTGAATTTTTAATATAACAATTGATTTTACTTTTCCCATAATAATTTAAATATTTTCATAATTCAGTTGCCTAAACAATAACACGTTAAATATAATAAAATACTTCTTTTAATATCAGAAGTTGCAACACCAATAAATAAAAAATTGACTTTTGAATTCAAGTCACAGGAACGTGAAATTTGTACCCATGCCAAAATGCTTCTTTTAATATTAAAGTCAGAATCTTTTAATTCCTTTCATGCTTCCATCACTCAGTGAATTATTCAAAAGCAGCCTTATATGATTATTCGTCTATCTTATCTATGATCTCTCTGACTTTGCTGCCCAAACAAAAGAAACTTGCATATGCAAATAACCACAACATTCAAACCAAACTTTAACACAACCAAACTATTAAAATCTTACCTTCATTTACTGTGCACATTCTTAAATAAATCTGATGAAATAATCAAAACTTAATTCCTTTAATCATCGGTTCATGGCAAGGGAATTCCAACTTACAAAACAATAAGAAAAACAGACTCAACTCAGAACACTGTAATTAAGACTACTTCTATTCTGATATTCTGATACTCTGATACTCCCTCCTATAGTAGTATCATTCTCTGATCTTTTCTTTTCTACAATTCAAACTCTCACCCTTTTGTGTACTTTCCAATGATCCTTTTGTTAAATGATTTTTGGCATATTCTGCACACTGTTCAAGAAAAATCGTGCTTTGTGGTGAGAGCAACTTTCCTTTTGCTGTCTTCGTATTTGCCTGCTAAAGTATCAAAAAGAAGTCCAGCACCGACCCCTACGGCCAAATCAATAGTGTAATGGCCTCTGGTACCAAGCAATCTCACAGCTTGCAGAACATTCAGCACATCAAAAGTCCAAGCCAGTTCCTTCCTCTGCATCCTTCTCATGTCCAACGAAGCAATCACCGACCCTGCAACGTGCCCCGAAAAGAACAAGAAAAAAGACACGTTTCCAACAGGGAAGTCCGCACCAGAACCCAAAAATTCCTATTCACCAATCAAAGTATCAGAAAAAGTTTGAATAATCAAAAGCAAAACATTCTACATGTTTTTTTGTTTGCTGAATCTCCTCTTGTTCCTATCACTGTATAGCTTTCTCAAACTAAAGAAATTTCTGAAATTACAAATTCATCCACCAGCTGTTATTTCAATCTTTGAGAGTTTCAACATACATTAACATTACCCTTCAGTTAAATGTTATACAAAACGTTTGGACCTGCATAATTACCAGGTTGCTGTTATTATGAAAACCCTTTTGCTCTCTGGTTTCAAAGACTGACAACGTCTAACACTTTTAGGACAAGATAGATAATATAGTAATCAATCAACCCTTTTGGTGATATCCTACTAACGTTAGAATCAAGGTAAAGTGTTGACTGTGATGAAAAAGAAAAACAACACAGAATTATTTGAATTGCATGTGAGTATTATCAAATGGAGAAAGCTTGACAAGATTCTTTTAGTGATGATCTCTGATTAAGATTAGAATTTAGTCATACAAACATTCATTAACCAGGCAAAATAACAAGTAAAAACTAAAATTCGAAATCAGAGAAAACTACGACCAGGAAAAATGTGTCTGTGCTTGGGTTTTATAGAAACTGAATGAATCATCATCACCTGAGGCAACGGGAGCTGGGTGGAGTACCCCAAAATCCCACGGCAAGTGAACATGAACAGCGTTGAAATAGTGGCTCTGGGGCGTCCTTCAATCAGCCACGTCCACAAGATATAAGTCGTTTGCATTCCGACAAACACCTACGCGTCTCAAAAGCCATTCATGCAAAGAATAAAAAAAATTACACAAAAAAACGCCGCAATATCAGATTTTGAGACCAACCCATTTGCATTTCCCAATTACCCACAAGAAAAATCCGAAACAAGAAAGAAAGAACCCGTCGATTCAGATCTGAGAAAGCGTAAACGACGTACCGTATTGAGCGCGGCCAAGAGCGTGTTGAGGTCCGGCCACGACTCGAGGATCGCGTGGAGGTGGCGCGTGGCGATGAAGCCCAAGTCGAACGGCGGCGACGTCGGCGGAACCATGAAAAGCGTGTACTCCACGCCCATGAAGAAAAGGAGTCCCAATGCGAACAAACACGGCATCCAATGGTGCGTGGCCACGTGGACAGCATCGGCCACGGTCCATTTCATGAACGAGGCGTCGGAGAAGTGCGTCGAAGAAGCGGTTTTGACCATGGCGCCGTTTGCCACCTTAACGCCGTTAGCCGGAGGCGTGTGGTTTTTGCCCCTGCGCTTGACGGAGGGCTTACCGGCGCCGTTCATGACCGTTGGAGATAGGTTTTTGAAGTGCGGAAGTCATAATGTGGAGAATGGTATTAAAAGCAGAGAATGCGAGTGGTGACGGAGTTTCCTAAGTTTGGCTAAGGTTAGTTTTTCTTATGCAATACACACACACTTTCTTTCCACCTTCCACTTCCTATTTTTCTCTTTTCATATTTTTCTCTTTTTAACAGTTAAAAATTCAGAGTTGTGATTGGTGTTGCATGTGACTTTTTATGCCTTCTGGGTTTGTGTGGCCACAAGTAAATATTTTTATATTTATATATTTTATTTTTTTATTAAAAATATTTATGAAAAAAGGAACTATATGCAGCAAAAGCTGGTGTCACATGTCAACTACTATAACTACCTCAATTTGTATTAAATTTTTTTAGAAGATGAAGCAACAGTCCAAATATGAAGACAAAGAAAATAGTGAAGCTCACGTGCGTGTGTCTCTGACCTTGTATTCTGTCTTTCGATTGGGCTGGAGCACATGACTCAGCACAAGGATTTACATAATCGGTTCAGTTTCTCAGTTTCATTGTAACACAACTAACTAACTAACTAACTTTTGTTGTTTAGGAAAAATTAGTTTTTGTGTGTGTGTTCAATTGTTATTGGAATCTATGAATATGTTATCAAGGTTTATCAATATGTTATTGGAATCTATGAATATGTGTTCATTATTGAATTTATGAACCGATTACCTCTTATTTAACTACATGTATTTATAAGAATCAAAATTTTTTATTGATTTTTTTTACTGTTCTCTGTTGAACATTAAAAGTACATTGTGTTGATATTTTAAATATCTTTTTAATATATTTTAAAATGTTAAAATTAGTGGTGATTAGTATATTATGAAAGCACAGTAAAGGAAAAAAAAAAACTCAGCAGAGAATCCAAATTCTATTTTATTTATAATGGTAGTAATGAGTCCAAACCCTTCATTGATATTTCTTGGTGTATAACACAAAATATTTGTCTGGATAATGATATTTTGATTCACTTTTTTATTTATTTTTAACTCATCTTTCAATTATCTATTTTGATTTGTTTTAATGATATAATGTGATAATTTAAGGATAATTGGAACGGTAAATAAAAAATAAATAAATAAATAGATCAAAATATCATTTATAAATATCATTTGCTCTCACCATCACTTATACAAAAATCACTTGTCTTATAAAGAAATGTCATATTTCATATTAGGACAACATAGTACATTTATAGACAACATTAGTACTACTCTTTTGGTGATATTTTTCTTATATAGTTTATATAATTACAATATATAAACTAATATTGGAAAGTTCACACAAAAAGAAATTGAGAGTGACTGTTTTTTTCCTACATTTTGTTTTATATTAAATTTTATTAGATTTAAGAAAAGGGTCAAAGCCTAATAACTGCCAAGCACCTCGTAAAAGCCCAACAATCCAATTTAATATTTCTGTTACTATTTGTTATTTCTTTTACAAATATGAGTGGAAACATATGCACTTTCACGCATATTGTGTCCATTTTTATGTTATGATTATAAAAAAATAAAAATTTAATTAATATAATCATTATTAAAATTAAAATATTATTAAATTTATAAATAAATATACTCTTAAAAAAAGTAACCATAAAAAATAAATAAATAATTTAGAAGATAAAATAATTTATATTAATAAAAATAAAATCAGTAGTACAATATATATATATATACAAAAAAAATAGTTACAGAACAATTACCAAAACAATATTCTTTATATATAGATATTTGAAGTACACAATCAAATAAAACGAAGAAAGTTAAACAATTTTACTTCCAATTTTATTTGATATACATATATAAAAGGTATGTTGCATGTGAACTTCACAATGTAAAAAGGATCACAGCTCCATTCCCAAAATGAACAAAGGAAAGTTGGATCACAAATCCAAAACAAAAGCCCATACATCATAAAACAAATAGTACTAAAAAATAAATAAGGGACCTGATTCTAACTATGTTTTAAATTCTTGTGGAGAGTCACTGTTTTCACTCAGTATTTAAGTTCCCACTTTTTTTTTTCATAAAAGTTATCATATCATCAATTTCTGTGAGAAGATATTTTTTATCTTCAATTTTTAATTATTTTCTTTGTAAGGTTTCTAGGCCATCAAATTCTTTTTTTTTTCTCCCTTTTTTTCTCCCCTTCTCTAACCTTCTTGGACTAAAAAAAATATTTGAGAAAAAACAACAAAAAGGCTCGATTTATAAGTATTGTCTATTTTGAAACACGTAACTTCGTCACAGTTTTATCTTTAAAATATATCTCAGAATATAAGAAGAAGAAAAAAATATTTAAATTGCGTTGACTTCAATTGCTAAGTGATATGTGAGCTATTGAATGTCGACAACATTAACAAAAACAAATGCAATGTTTATACTTTTATTTTAATAAATTTATTTAAGTAGAATAATTACTATAAAGTATATAAGTATTTTATTTATTATCTACATTTATTTAAGTGAAAGATGATGCACCAGACAAACCAACCAGTTGATCCCACTGCAGAAAATACTCATTTATATTAATACTACTTGTTAATGAAAATTATTTTAAAATCATTCTAGAAAAAAAAAACATTCTTCAAAAAATTATATTTTTTTAATTGTATAAATTATTATAAAAAACTGAGTTTGGAATTGAATTAAAATTCAACATTGATATGATTTTAAGATAATTACTGTACGAATTATAATAAAGTTATATTACACATACAATCATACTTATTTATGATTAAAAAATAGTTTAAAGATATTTTAGCCTGGTTGTATGTAGAGTATTTATTTTAAAAAATAAAATGACCAAAATATACATAAAAATAAATCTCATAAAACCAAGTCAAACTCTTCTCTTATTAACTTCTATTTGTCTTGAACTAACTACCCCTTCTGTATACCCATAGCAACTAAACAATTTAAGTGTTCTTCACCTATATTGAGTAATAAGATATAAATGCTATAATGTTTTTTTTTTTGGCAAATTTGTTAAGTAATATAAAGGAATCTGCATGGTCGATTTCAAATTCAGAAAAAAAAAATGCATGGATAATAATATATTGTGATACATTAGATTATAATTAGAAAGATTTTTGGAAACCAAAACAAAATTCTTGTACAAACTAAGTATATGTTTTAAAAAAAATCACATCATCAACATGTAATTTGATAAGAATAATTTATTCCATAACGTTTTCGGTGGAAAGAATAGAATCTATTCTTCAAAGCATCAAAGAGTTTGATTTTAAGATGTATGAGGAAATCATATTCTCTCTTTTCTTTATATTATATTTTATGTTGATGCCAAAATTATAATAAAAAAATATTCATTTATGGTAGAGTATAAATAACCAAGCCTAATTCAATTAATTAATTAATTTTGTTATTAACGGCACTAATATAAGTCTCTCCACAATAAAAAATTATAGAAGCACACACAACTAAAATTCGAAAGAGGAAAAGAAACAAATATAGTCGTAAAATATTCTTCAAATAATCAATAATTTAATAATTTATAAACTAAGAATGTTAAATAATTTCAAATCCATAAGCCAATAAATTAAAAAAAAAAATACCGCGTTGAGTTTTGACTAAATAATCAACAATACCATATTTGATAAAAAAAATCATTTATTCCATTAAATAAGCTTACAGCAGAAACATGATATATTTATTTTGTTAAAAACAACAACATAGAAAAGTTAGTTAAATTCTTTCACGAGAGAAAATTAGCTACTTTTAATATATATATATATATATATATATATATATATATATATATATATATATATTTATATATATATTTATTTTTACACAAAAAATATATATATATATAAAAAAAAAAAAAAAAATAAATAAAAAATATATATATATATATATATATATATATATATATATATATATATAACTTTATGAAAATGTTAATTTTCAAACACAAATTAGATAAATATCTGACAAAAAAAAAGATAAGAGAACTAACATTCCCAACTCCGAAATTATTATATTAAAATGAAAATGAAATTATTTATGTTAAAATGAATTTTTAGTTATTGTAAAATCTTTTTATACCATTTTTATTTTCTCTTATACATATTAAAATAAATTATATGAATGTACATTAATTTATCATTTACTTTTTTGCTATATAGTTAATTTTATCTATTTAAGCAACAGACCTTCCTTATTTCGATTTTTTATCCTAAGATTGACATTCATGTCCAAATTAAATTCTCCAAAATTACAATTAAAATTATAAAAAGAAATAGGCCCCACCCGTATTTTGTTTTCTTTAATAATTAAAAAACATTAATATTTTCCACAGCTGGAGTTCAGTGTGACAAGGACCCAGAGGAGTAACGAGCCTTAACTTCCATTAAACAGAAGCTTTTTTTTTTTTTTCTTTTCTGTTACCACTTTCTTATGGGTTTCTGTTAAAATCACCTTTAACATTGCATCATTATCCTCCTCCTCTTTTCTTGTCTTTGTTTCCATGCAACACATGTTCGTTTATCTGCATTCACTCTGAGAACCAAATCTTCATCCTAAGAAACAAGTACGAGGTTCAAGGAACAACAACAACAACATCAACAACTGTTTTGGTTGGTGGGTGGGTTTCAAGTTTTGATTTTGTTCGCATTTTCTGGGTTTCTTTTGCAAAGCACAGAGAAGGGAGAAGGTTGGTCGGTTTCAAGTTTTGATTTTGTTCGCGTTTTCTGTGTTTGTTTTGCAAAGCACAGAGAAGGGAGAAGGTGGGTTGGTGAAAATTATGGCTTTATGGTTCTGCTGCGGAAAAGTTTCGAACCGGTATGACAGTAATTCATGAATGTTGTTTAACTTTTTTCTTGCTCTGTTTTTTTTTTTTTTTTTTGGATCAAATTTTATGTTTGTTTGTATGGAATGATTCAGTCTTGTGTTTAATCTTGAAAATGTTAGATATTTTAATTTCTGCAATATTGACTCTTCTTGATTAAGAAGAATCAATTAAGGGTTAGTTAAGCTTGTCAGGAACAACTCCAGAAGCAAAACTAAAAGAGAAGATTTGAGCATTTAAACATGATTAACTGCTCTGAACATACCAAGGTGTATGTTGTATGTTTCATTGATCGTAAACTCGCACAGTTCTTAAAGTGCATCTTTTATCTCCAAACTTTGGTCTCAATTATGCCTTTTCATTTTGTTTTTTGCCCAATAGATGTTTGATATAAGAGTCTTGTTCGTGCAGCGCAAGGCGAGGGAAAGAACAACCCACATGGCGAGTGTTTTCTTTGAAGGAATTACACTCTGCTACGAATAATTTCAACTATGACAACAAGCTTGGAGAGGGAAGCTTTGGCAGTGTGTACTGGGGCCAACTTTGGGATGGATCACAAGTAAGACTATGCTTTAAATTTTATTTATTTGCTTATTGTTGTTATTGTCACTGATCTAAATAATATGATCAGAAGTTTCAGGGGTTAATGCTACAAAAAACCTCTGTTCAAAAACCTAGATAATTGAAGCTATATGCCGATGGCAAGTAAATACCATGGATGTATAAGTATAACCGCTTTATTGTTTATAAAAACTTGCCATTTCAGATTGCGGTGAAAAGATTGAAAGTTTGGAGCAACAGAGCTGAGACAGAATTCACAGTTGAACTTGAAACCTTGGCAAGAATACGAGACAAGAATCTTCTAAGTCTTCGTGGCTACTGTGCTGAAGGACAGGAACGGTTAATTGTGTATGAATATATGCAAAATCTGAGTCTCTACTCTCATCTTCACGGACATCATTCATTCGAATGCTCTCTGGATTGGAATCGCCGGATGAATATCGCAATTGGTTCTGCTGAAGGAATTGTGTGAGTACTAACCTGAATTTTCTTATGAACTTCTTCTGCTATAGTTTATTATCCATAAAGGTTACTACTTTCAGGTACCTTCACCACCAAGCAAGACCACATATCATTCACAGGGATATTAAATCAAGCAATGTGTTGCTGGATTCTGATTTCAAGGCCAGGGTTGCTGATTTTGGGTTTGCCAAGCTGATCCCTGATGGAGCAACACATGTGACTACAAGAGTTAAGGGAACTCTTGGCTACCTTGCACCAGAATATGCTATGTTAGGTAAAGCAAATGAGAGTTGTGATGTCTACAGTTTTGGTGTTCTTCTTCTAGAACTCGCTAGTGGCAGAAGACCAACCGAAAAGCTTAGTTCCACGGTGAGGCGATCGATAGTTGATTGGGCATTGCCATTGGTTTGTGAGAAGAAATTTAGTGAAATTGCCGATCCAAGACTAAATGGTAACTATGTGGAGGGAGAGCTTAAAAGAGTTGTTTTAGTTGCTCTTATGTGTGCTCAGGATCTACCTGAGAAGAGACCAACCATGCTTGATGTGGTGGAGCTACTCAAGGGAGAGTCTAGGGATAAATTTTCTCATATAGAGAACAGTGAAATGTTCAGAAACCCTCTAGCTGCAGAAACCAATAATGGAACATCATTGGCTGATGATAGATTAGACTATATCTCAGAAGAAAAAGAATTAGAACGTCCACTGAGAGAGAATGCTGAAGTATGAGCTTCAGGGATTAAATATAAGCTGTGAAGGCTTTTGTGTTTGGTGCATGAGTGTGGTTGTATGAGTGCTTGGGGTTTATCAGTTTGTGTAGTGTTTATCCTTGTTTCTATGCAATATTGCTTTCTATATTTTTGTAAACTATGCCCTATTAGAATTTGTGAATTTTTTGTTGTAAAAGCTTCAGCTTCACTCTCCTCACAAGTGTGATGAGTGACAAAATATTGACAATTATAAAAGAAGTGTTTGACAAAATGCATACAAAAACACAATGCAGTGTCTTTCAAGATTACAAGCAAATTGTTCCAAACATTATGCTTATTACACTGTAATACGACCAACAAAAACAACCATCTATTTCATCCACATGCATTTTCAATCATCTATTTTAATACTATATATATATATATATATATATATATATATATATATATTTTTAAAATATCTTTTTATGAACTAAATTACCAAATTTTAAAAATTAATTATATTTACGATATATTTTAATAAAACAATTAACTATTTAAAGAAACTAGAGCTTTAATATAAATGAAAAACCAAAAACCCCATCAGTCGGTGGTAAGTTTAAATGCACCCACCCAGCTCGTTCCTGGTACTTTCCAAACCAATCTCTTCTCGCTCTTGGATTTGCCTCGCAATTACTCAATTCAATTTTTTCTCTCTCTTTATATATGTGTGTGTTTTTGCGCCCTAATCAGCAGAGACGTACGCTACATTCTTTCACTTGGTAAATGGAGAGTGCAATTAGAATAATCAACACGGCGATTGAAAGTAGTAGTGATTCAATTTCGGAAAAAGAAGAATGCCTCGTCCGTGGATTTGGTTCAGCGGTGGACAGTGCCGTAAGGAGTAGCACTGCGCCAAATTCAGAAGTATCCTCCGTCCATGGATTCGGTCGCGCAGTGGAGAATGGCATCAAGAGTTCCACTTCATCAAATTTGGAAGCACCGGAGAGTGCTGATAGTTTTGGTTGGACGGTGGAGAATGCAACGCGGAGTAGGGTTGCGCCAAATCCACCTCCTCTCTACGGTTACTCTTCGACAGTGGATCATGCCATTAGCAGCGACGTTGGTGTCGAAGCTGAAACTGAAGAGTCGCCCAGCGGCACCTTCTACGAAGGCTTCACGGAGTATGTATTCTCTTTCCTCAGTTTCTTACTGAATAAGTTTAAAACAATTGAATTCATTGATTACGGATCGAAAAATATAATGATATTTTTATTATTAAATTTTGAGAATTATATTTTATAATATAATATAATTTGTTATTTTTTAAGTGATTTTTAAATATTAAAAATAAAAAAATTAAAAAAAAATTAAAAGAGTTATAAAAAAATTGTCTAATTAAAAAATAATTTTCTTATAACAAAATATCTACTACCGATCAATTTATGCCTAAAATAATAATAAAAAGAATTATTTTGTCTCTATTTTTTTTTAAGAAAAGGTAATTGTGAAAAGGTAAAAATAAAATAGAAACTTTTTTTTTCTATTTTTACTTTTTTCAATTACCTGTAAAAATTAGTAATAAATAGTTACTCTATTTATTAATTTATAGTAATGATGGAAAAAATTATACAGAAACTACCCTTATTGCCAAATTTGTGAGAAAATATTACATACAAAAGGATTCTCTTGGATAGAGAAAATATTATTTGAAAGACGAGAAGGACAAAACTCATGAAGCAACTGAGTATTATTTGTATGTAATTTCACAAAAACTTAGTGGATAAGTAATATAAGCTATTTTTCATTAATTATTAACATGCTTGTAACTATTTATTTAAAAAACGTAATAAAATATATATTACATAAAAGTAAATCTCATAAAACCAAGTCAAAGTCTTCTTATTAACTTTTATTTGTCTTTAACTAACTGCCCCCTCTCCACCCATAATAATTAAACAATTTAAGTGTTTTTCACCTATATTGAGTAATAAGATATAAATGCTATTATGTTTTTTTAGCATATTTGATTAGTAAGATAGAGGAATCTGCATTGTATAAATCAAATCCCAAAAAAAAAAAATGCATATATTGGGATACATTAGGTTCTAATTAGAAAGATTGGCAAACCAAAACAAAGTTCTTGTATAAAACTAAGTATATGTCTGAGTAAAACATATGCTCTCTTATATTATACTTTAAGTTGGATACCAAAATTACAAATAATAATAATAAAAAGGGTCCAATTATATAAATAACCAATCCTAATTCAATTAATTAATTTTTGATTAACTACACTAATACAAGTCTCTCCTCGATAAATATTGATATTTCAGTGATTTTTAAGCCTTTTCTTCGTAAGTATCCTTCTGTAGAAGTTTTTCTTTTGTTTGTTTTTATGAATCACTCTTGTATCATTTTGTAGGAAGTAAGATTAAACATTGGATCGTTTTTTTTAACTCAAATTTGAAGTCGAATTGTTGTAATTAATTATTCTAATTATTATTTTAACGTAAAAAAAGCTCATTTCCCTCTCGCCTACTTTTAAATATAAGATAAAAAATTAGTTAAATATTCAGAACGCAGTGATCTTTAAAAAAATGATGAAAATTGAAGTTTTAAATTTTAAAGAGTGAAAATATTGTGTTTTTGGATAAATTTCAATATTTTTAACGGGTAAACTTTAGGTAAATAGGATTTTAAAATATTTTAATTAAATTAATTCATGAAATTTTGAATAAAAACATCAAGAATTTGAAATTAATGTAAAAAAATTTACAATTTTATTAAATTAACCGATTATTTTTAAGGAAATTTATAATTTTGATTGAAGTAATATTTAATTATTAATATAATAATTGAATAAAAAATTCATTTAAGCTTAATTTTAATGTTTTATTTAATGTTTAATCAGCAATTTCGTTCCTATATTTATGGTTATGACGTTCGTCTGTTCTTATACTTTTGTTCCAAATATTTATTAAATAGAATCAATTTGACTCTTTCTATCAGGTAGACACAAATTTCTTTTGCGAGTGTCTGTGTCAAAATCTTGGACATCTACCTTCAAACTTTTTTTTTTTTTCACTCCCTCCACCTTCTTCTACCTCCCACTACCTTCCTCCATCTCCCAATACATCTAAGTTCCCGCAAAACCAAAACTTGAACACTGAAACAAAGTTATTTATGAAACATTCCAAGCAAGTTATTCCCAAAATGAGGATATTTTGGGATGTTAGGGTTCTGAATTGTGCAAAGGTGAAAGATGAATTTGAGCTAGATTTTCTATGTGAGGACCAATATTTTGACAACACCATCTTAACGTCAAATTACTAATTACTAACTAAGTAAAAAATATATAAGACCAAAGTGAATCATAAATTTAAATATAGATATCAAATTACTAATTAAGGCTTTATTTAACAAGATAAAATTAAGACTATTTTGATAGGAAAAAGCAAGACTAGCCATCTCCAAGATGAACCTCTAACTACATATGATCTTGCATTTAGAACATGGCATGGTTATAGAGTTCAATGATTTGGGAGATTAATGATACCTGCATGTTTCTCAATTCAACTAAAGCAATATGGATTGCAATAGAGAAAACATATTCCAAGGTGAAGGATGCTACACAAATCTATGATGTGAAGGTGAAAACCATGGCTGCAAAACAAGGCTTAAACCAAGAATATGTCTAAATTCAAATCTTAGGCAAGGAGAAGGTTTGAGGACTTAATGAAGTCATGACAATTATTCAGAGTTTTGCTTTTATGATAATTTATTTTATATATTCAACGAGCCACGTGATACAAAAGTGAGCAATGGCTCAAGGATACGTGAGCTATTATGGCTAAAGTTTATACTAGAAGACTAGAAGATAAAATGAGTTGAATCTATGAACTTATATTGTGACAACAAATCAACAATTAGCATAGCTCGTAATCCAATATAACATGATAGAACCAAACATAAGTGAATAGACATTTTATTAGAGAGAAGCTTGAGAATAGCTTAATTTTCACACCATATATATGTTCCTTTCTCGAGGGACTACAATGCATAAATCTTGTTTAACTGTTTTTCTTGCTTTGTTGATTGTTGTTTGATCAAATTAGATATTTGTTTGTATGATATGATAGTTTAATTTTGAAGAAAATAAAGAATGTCAGATATTTTTAATTCTGTAATCTCGACTCTTCTCGAGTAAGAAGGGTTAGTTAAGTTTGTTTCGTACACCTCTAGAGGCAAAATTAAGAGAGAAGATTGGAGCATTTAAGCATCTTTAATTATGTTTCATTGATCCTATACTTGCACAATTCTTAAAGTGAATATTTTATCTTCGAAATTTGGTCTCAATTACGCCTTTCCAATTTATTTTTTAACCAATAGATGTTTGATATTACAGTCTTATTCATGCAGCGCAAGGCGAGGGAAAGAACAACCCACATTGCGAGTGTTTTCTTTGGAGGAATTAAAATCTGCTACGAAGAATTTCAAACATGGCAACATTCTTGGAGAAGGAGGCTTTGGCAGTGTGTACTGGGGCCAACTATCGGATGGATCGCAAGTATGAGTATGCTTTAAATTTTATTTATTTACTTATAGTTACTATTGTTGTATCAAATCTGCTGCATTTGCGCCTTCTATGGTTGTTCTTGCTCATTTTAGCCACAAATGGGGTGACGATCTAGTGTTTGAGTGTATGTGTGAATGTAAGTCTCTCATTTTCCATTTTATATTTAGTTTAGATTTCTATGATTTTGTTTTATCTAGTGACGTTATTTCTAGAAAATATGATCAAAAGTTTCAGGGGTTAATGCTGCAAAAAACTCTGTTCAAAACCTTTTCTCTAGCCCTTGAGAATGAAGCTACTGTTGATGACAAGCAAATACCATGGATATATAGCCACTTTGTTTAAAAAAATCTTGCCATTTCAGATTGCCGTTAAAAGATTGAATGTTCGGAGCAACATAACTGAGACATTTACGGTTGAACTTGAAATCTTGGCAAGAGTACGACACAAGAATCTTCTCAGTCTTCGTGGTTACTGTGCCGAAGGACAGGAACGGTTAATTGTGTATGAATATATGCAAAATCTGTGTCTCCACTCTAGTCTTCATGGACATTCATTGAAATGCCCTCTGGATTGGAATCATCGGATGAATATCGCAATTGGTTCAGCTGAAGGAATTGCGTAAGTACTAACCTTACTTTTCTTATGAACTTCTTCCACTAAAGTTTATTATCCATAAATGTTATTACTTTCAGGTACCTTCACCATCAAGCAACACCACATATCATCCACAGGGATATTAAATCAAGTAATGTGTTGCTGGATTCTGATTTCAGACCCAGGGTTGCTGATTTTGGGTTTGCTAAGTTGATCCCTGATGGAGCAACACATGTGACTACAAAAGTTATGGGAACTCGTGGCTATCTTGCACCAGAATATGCCATGTTAGGTCAAGCAAAAGCGAGTTGTGATGTCTACAGTTTTGGTGTTCTCCTTCTGGAACTCGTGAGTGGCAGAGGACCAATCAAAATGCTTAGTTTCGCAGTGAGGAGATCGATAGTTGATTGGGCATTGCCATTGGTTTGTGAGAAGAAATTTAGTGAAATTGCTGATCCAAGACTAAATGGTAACTATGTGGAGGAAGAGCTTAAAAGAGTTGTTTTAATTGCACTTATTTCTGCTCAGGATCTACCTGAGAAGAGACCAACCATGCTTGATGTGGTAGAGCTACTCAAGGGAGAGTCTAAGGATAAATTTTCTCACATAGAGAACAGTGAAATGTTCAGAAAAACTCTAGCTGCTGATGGAACTTCAGTTGCTGAAGATAGTTTAGACTACATCTCAGAAGAAAAAAAATTAGAACGCCCGTTGAGAAAGAATGCTTCGTGTTTTTTTTGTTCTTGCTGCAATTTTCAAGTCAATACTCGGAGCCGTTTCTTAGATTGGCTTGGGTATGTTTGCTTCATGTGTAATTGATAACGTTGTTGTTTTCTACTTTTTTTGATGTTAAGTTTTGTGAATAAAATCAACTCCTACGTAACTCTTATCTTGTTTAATCTTTAGTTCATGTTGTTTTTGCATTGTTTCGTATTTTAGTTGTTTTATACTTTTTTACTTCTAATATCTATTATGAGTGTGTGAAATAAGATAATAGGAAGGAATTATGGTGGAGAAAAACAAGTTAAAACTCAAAGAAGCATGATTGGACATGAAAGATTGACTTTTACATAAATAATCATGTCGAGGGACACCGAGATCAAGTCCAGCACTACAAACATGGAGAAAGGACTCACTTATATGTATATACTGCTTTGGACCACCCTTGGAAGGCCAAAAAATAACCATTGGGCGCCAGGGTCACTCGTTGAGCGAGCTGGTTGCTCGTTGGACGAAAATGACATACCAGAACTACAGTATTCGAATGCTGAGCAAAAATATGGTTAAAGAGTTATATATCTAAAAGTAATTTGATAGAACTTTTAGGAATCAACCAACTACTTTTACTCTAGTTGGTAAATGATGTTCAACATGAAGATGATCATCATAGAAATGGCATTGGATTTAGCTTATGATCAAAGTAAGGACTAGTTTCTTTTTCAACACTTGCTAGAGAGCTATTCAAGAATACAATCATATAAACACAATCTACGATAGGATACAAATCATCCTTTATTTTCTTCTTTGTAATGATATAATACATGTGACTCGTTCACGATATTTTTTTCAATATTAATGCTTTATGTAAAGTGAAAGAATCGATCAAGAAAAAAAAAAGAAAAAATAATAAAAAGTAAAGAATAAAGTTAATTGGATAAAAATATAAAAATATTTATTTATTATCAATACCTTTATTTATTATATTAATATTATTGTTTTAAAAAACTAAATATTAATTATATAATCATCAAATATTAATGAAATCATGATTTATATAACTTTCTATATATTTTTGTGAATGTTTTACGATAAATTTAATATGCGTAATTTTCCTTTTCTTTCCAAAACTTTTTTTCATGGGTGATGATAAACAAACAGTCCAAAGTTTAAAATAATTTAAAATGAATCTCCTATAAGAATAAAAGTAACATTTTTTTATTAAATGTAATAGGGGTAGAAAAATCAAGAGATGTTCATGAAATTTTTTTATTGTTTTTCTTTTAAAGTTTTCATCTCAAGAAATCAACAAGACCCAACGTACATATGTTCTAATATATTTATTGGTGTCTAATAACAGTGGTGGGCTAACATAATACATTTAAACTTTATATATGTTTAAAAAATTAATATGAAACTTTTTTCATACATATGTAGTTTTTCAATTTTAAAATATTTTTATAATTTAACATTGCTTAATATCGTGTTTTAAAATATATGAACAACTAGGATCTCTTTGATTTTCATCTTTGTTTTTATTTTTTTTAAAAGTGAATTTGTTCTTTTATGTTTTATCATTATAGCTATTTTTGTTAAACATTTAAGAATAAAGAATAATTTATCAACTCTAACAAAAAATTTAGAGATATAATAACTAAAAAATTTAAGATAATAAATCACACTTGAAAAAGTTATAAAAAACATATAATATATAATTTTTTTTTCTAGATTCATAAAAAAATATACAAAAAATTTAAATGAAAAATATTAATTATTAAATTAATATTTCAATATTAAGTGAGATAAAAAGAGTTGTCTTTTTTATCTTCAATGATGGATGAGAGAATTGAGAACTGAAAAAAAATCAAATGATAATAAAATAAAACATTAAAATATCTCAATTTAACTATTCTTTATTTATTTAATTTTATATTTCATTATTTATTAATATTAAATGACATATTTTATTAAAAAAATAAATAAATAAAACTACTTAATTTAGTTTCCAATATAGTATGTACTACATATAAATAAATAAAAAATACATAAAAATTTGGAGATTATGACTCCTTGGCCATTACTAAGATCCGCCTAATATGAATATGATGATAGATACATGGATTTAGTTAAAGAATTCAATGAATTAGTAATTATAACAAGTTATTTAAAATATTTATATAAAGTATTAAAAGCTAGAATTTTATTTGAATGGAAAAACTCAATATTTTATCTTTTCAAGATATGAAATTACTTTTAACTTTTATATGTGTATAGAATATTAGAAAAACATCAAAATACTTTTTAAAGAAGTTACAACGTTCATTTTTTTTTTCAGAAAAGGAAATCGAAGCCACTAAGGTAAACCTTTAATATTCATAAAATAACAACAATACGAACTGTTAGATAGATAGTAAAAATTTAAAAAATAACACTGATGCTCCTAACAAGATCTGTGATAATAATTAAAAAATAATATAAATAATTAGTCCAAAACAATCTTACATTATAAGCCCATTTTACATTTTAACTTGATTTAAAAGGGGTGGTGATTAAAAATAGGGTTAAAAATGTTGTTGTCTTTAACTTTCAGTGAATTTTGGAATTAGTCTATTTTAAAATTTTTAATCAATTTAATTCTTCATCTTTTGAAATACGTTGATTTAGTCTTTTTAATTAAATTTTGTTAGGTTTATTTAATGTTTAGTATGCATCTCATAAGAATTGTATTTGAGTTGTTTATATTGTTTGACACAATTTTGTTCTAATGTTAAGTCAAATACTATTATGAAACGTGCTTGAAATGTCAAATAAACTTAATAAAATTTGATTAGAAAGACTAAATTCAAGTATTTTAAAAAATGTAAGACTAAATTGATCCAAAATTTTGAAATGAACTAATTTCAAAATTCATCGAAAAGTTAAGGGAAAAAAACATATATAACCCTTAAAAATATAATCCTAAATAACATTCATATAAATTTAAATCATATATATTAATGAAATAGTATTATCTTTAAATTTTTTAAGTTAGAATACATTTAGATTGCATACAAATAATGAGCAAATATATATATATATATATATATATATATATATATATATATATATATATATATATATAAAATGATTTTT
>Ga0214542_1000066_pt1 | contig 125756 bp, 59 predicted proteins | sample CNSS1metaG_FD_160096 | JGI IMG/M metagenome (GOLD analysis project Ga0214542, IMG submission 160096) | Root nodule microbial communities from cowpea collected in UCLA plant growth center, Los Angeles, California, USA - CNSS1 | ecosystem: Host-associated > Plants > Roots > Nodule | place: USA... | reverse complement strand
TGACCGACCTTTACTATGCTCAGTTGATGATGTAGCCATACAAGGAGGTAAAGGATCAATCCCAGAAGTAGCTGGTGTGAGAGTTTCGACGGTTTCTGGCAATGTAAAATCCATCTGATCCAAGATTGCAGCTTATAAACTTGACTGTTTTGTTCTCCAACCTGATTACATATTTATATTAGTAAAAAAAATATTAGATTGAGGTATGATGAGGGAAGAATGAAATGTAAAAGACTACAGTGCAGATCAAAATTTAAGGTATGATGAACAAAGCAAACAGTGACTTCACCACATTTGAAGCTAAGAATATACAGAAGAAGCAAGCAAACAAATCCATAGTGAAATTCTTAATGTTGCAAAAGTGTTGTATCATAGCTTCCTTATAATTCCAATTAGTAACTTGAAAACATATTAGATTGAGGCACACTGCATGCATAGGCCTGGTAATGCACTATAATATGCAATTGACTCAGAGACACATTCATCACCGATAACATACTACACTCAAAGTCAGACATAGGAAAGGACAAGTCAAGTTCTATAAGAAAACACTCGTACACAAAAATAAAGTCATCACCGTCAAGAATTAAGTAGATATAAACTTTTTCTTTAAACCCTTTCACCTATTACGCTACCAACCAAAATCCATAGACATGCCTAAGTTAGACGTTTGCAACTTGTCATTTTGTTTTTCGTCAGAGAGAAAGTCAAAAGTTTTGTAAGTGTCACCATTAAAATTTCGTATGAACTCTTATTCTTTTGTTAACTTGATGCACTTAGAATGTTAAGCAATTTTAACCAGTTATCTAGAATTTTCCGTGGTTAAATTATTATAATACTATCAAAGAGTAGCCAAGTGTATTACAAGATCTGTCTCGGTGGTGGTTGAGTCTCGGTGGTGATCGAATCGATGTGTGTCACTCTGCTTGTGGACCCAATGTGATTCAAGGCAACGAATTGAATGAGATTCCAAGAGAAATGAAACCTACAGTTAACTGTACTGGTATAAACAGTTAACTGTTTCCAATACAGTATTTTACCCTTTATCTTAAAAGTAGTACAATTTAATTTTACTAATAATAATTCAGTTATTTTTAGTTTAAAATAGTACAATTAACTTAAATACATTACAATTAAGTTATTTTTTTCCAACCCTAGTTAAGTTGTACATTTTTTTTGTGTGGATTCTTTACACTTTTATTATACCAATACTATCATGTATTATTAACTATGGATATAGATGAAAATATAATTAAATTTGAATAATTAAAAATAAAACGGTTAGAAAAAATAAAAATAAAAATCCATGTACACGTAGTTTTAAGGTTTTTTAAGTTAGAAATTATAATCTCTGGAATGAGAATTATTTTGACTCATTGGTGGTGATACCTTCAATGTATCTATAAAAAATTTCAAGAGTAATAAAACACATTTGAAAAAAAAGAGAATTGTCTTTTACAAAGATAATTTATGTTCTAAACTATTTTTCTTTCATCTTTCTCTTTAATACTTTCATCATTCTCACGCTTACAAATTCTTGTTAGTCTTTTTTGTGTCTTATAGTTTGTCGGACGTCTTTTTAAGATGTGTTTAACAATATTATTGATTATAACTTTCAAGTGACTTTTTTACTGTTATATACCATTTATGAATTTTATTGACTTGGATAGATCATCATAATTTTTTTTTTCAAATTAAACATTTTTACTGTTCGAGAACAATTTTATTTCACAAAATATTAAATTCTTGTCATGCTTTATCTAACTTTGCATATTAATACGACTGAATCTATGTCTTTTGAAGAATAATTTTTTGTAATATTTATTTCTTGTTTTATAAATTTATATATTTATTCATAATTAATTATTATATTAAAATTTATAATGTTTTACAAATTTGGATGTATATAAATTTTTAAAAAAATTAATTTAATCTTTATAAATTAATTAAGCATAATAAATTTGAAGAATGATTATAATAAATAATATAATTTAAAAATATTGTAATTATGGTTATTTTTTGTAAAATTAATTTTGATAAATTTATATTAATTTGTTAAAATAAGTTATGCAATAATTTTTGTGTGTAATAAGTTAGAAAAATTAAATTAAATTTTAACTATATAAATATACATTTGCCTAATTCAAACCAATTCCCTTAGTTCATCTTATTTTGTATTCTTTGTTTACAATACATTTATTCTAATTTTTTTAGTACTAAATAATTATTTTTTTAATCATTAACTTTAATTAAAATAACTAATAACTTCAATAAATAATTATCTAATTTGAATTTGAATTTATTCCTTTAATGTTTTAAACTTTTTATTACAAAATTTAATATTTTGCTATATTTTAAATTTATATATTTTTCTAAATAAAACTTTTTAAAAAAAATTCTATACTTTTTTATTATTTTCTTTAAATAATATTTTTATAAATAAACCTAAATGCTTTAAATTTATATTACTAATTTTTAACTTTACATTAAATTTCTTTTCAAATATTTTCTCCAACAATCATATTATTATTATTTTTTACTAACTTATTATACAAAAATATTACACAAATTATTTTAACCAAATAAATATACATTTATCAAAATTAGTTTTATAAAAAAAAACCATAATTATAATATTTTATTATAATAATTTATCTATTATCATAATTACAATATATTTAAATTATCTTAGTTATTATAATCACTTTTCAAATTATTTATTCCCGATTAATTTATAAATATTTAATTAAATATAATTTTTAAATTTATATTCACATGAGTTCATACAAAAATTATAAATTTTTAATAAAATAATTATTATAAATAAATATACAAATCTATAAAACTAGAAAAAAAAAATCGTTATTAAGAATTCGTTCATAAAAAATAGGATTCCAATAACAAACAATCTCCAAATTAGAAAAACAAATATGAGAATTTAATATTTCACAAAAAGAAATTGTACTTAAACATTAAAAGGTATAATTTGAAAAAAAAAATTAATAATCTACTCAGGTTAATAAAATTCAAAAATGGTTTATATGAATAAAAAAAAGTCCTTTCAAGTAGTCTAAGTTTAAGAGACACTACAATGAAACTATTAAGCAAGAAATAACAAATATAATAATAATAATAATAATAATCAGTGGTATAATGAAGGATCCTAAGTGCTATATGCAACTAGAATGCTACAAGGTTAGCAGAAATACCAAAAGTAAGTTGTGAGACTAGTGTACTAAGGTCCAACAAGATCATGATAATGGATAATGTAAGAATGATTTATTTGACTATGGTTAATGTTAAAATCACAACTTAAATTGATCAAAAAGATGAAAAAATATATTTTAATTCACTTTTTTTACTTACTTTTAACTCACCACTTCAATCACCATTAAATCATCACATCACATCACTTAAAAGAATTAAAATAGATAATTTAATGGTGATTGAAGGAATTAGTTAAAAGTAGGTCAAAAAATATAGATTAAACTATCTTTATTCTTAATTAAAACAACAATGAAACTATAATTTTAAAAGACAATTGAAAATCTATAGAGAAATGTTAATTATTTGATTATGAAAGAAATATAAGCTTTTTTTTTTTAATTATGTTTAATTATGAATTAAAGTATATTTTTGAGGTGACATCTATTTTACCTACAAAATTTGATAGTATAATTGAAAATTTTAACAATTAAATAAGAAATAATGATATGAACTTTTTCATTTATAATTTTTTTGTGTGATGTGTTAAGAAAAAAAAAAGACAAACTATTTGTTTTATTATACCAATTAAAAATATAAAAATTTATATTAAATTCTAATATTTGTTTATTATTAACATATCTAGGGAACAATAACATAATAATCGATATCATATTATCTTTGTATTATTAATTAAAATTTTAAAAAATATTGTACATATCTTATTCCACATAACATTGTGATAAAAAACTTCAATACAATAACAACATTTTGAATTTTAAATGGATAATTACGTTAAGGGTTAAATATGTTTTTTGTTCTTCAACTTTTAGTGAAAATTGTAATTGGTCTTTCTTGTAAAACTTAAACCAAATTGGTCCCTCAACTATGTAAATGTGTGAATTTAATCCTTTTAACCAAATTTTATTAAGTTTATTTGACGTTTCAAACATACCTTATTATAGTATTTTAGTTTGTTTACACCGTTTAACACATGTTCGCTTGAATGTTAGCTGAAGAATGCGTTTGAAATGTAAAATAAACTTAAACAAATTTAGTTTAAAAAACTAAATCACGTATTTATACAGATAAAGACTAAATTGGTTCAAAATTTCCAAGATGGACTAATTCTAATTTTCAGTAAAAATTAAATAACCAAAAACATATTTAACCCTTATATTAAATATCAAATTTGTGATTAGGACCATCGTTCTTACATTAAATATCAAATTTGTGATTAAAGGACCATCATACTTACATTAAATATCAAATTTGTGATTAGGACCACCATACTCAATGCCATCATGTATATGTTAAAGATGAACTATATTATATTACATTGGAAATATAATATTCCTTAAATATAACTTCTTTTAACATGCATACAATTGTATATGTGTGTTATAAAATGGAAATTTTGAGCCAGTGGAGTTAAATGAAAACACTTTTGAAGTTCCTAAAATAATCATTCTCAACTTCAGAGTTAATTTGATCATTCAACAATGAATATCTCACACAGCTTAATAAAATAATATTAGTAAAATGTAAAAGATGATGGCTAGAATGAAGTTCGTGAAGCATTTTAGCTTGTAATAAACACGTTGAGAGTTATGTGTTTAGCAATAAGTTAGAAGCACATTATATGGTTGAAATTATGTAATGTCCTAAGAGTATTTTAGTGAAAAACTTTTTTTTATTTAAAATATTATTATTTATAAATAATAAGTCAACATCGTAACTCAACTATGACAAATTTTCTAAATTATTAGATCTTATTTGTATAAATTTACATTTTAAACTTAATTATTAATGATTACGGATTATTTTAATTTTCACCTTAAATATCTTGAATATGTTAATACATTATCCTTCCTAAAATTATCTTAGCTTCAAACTTTTTTTCTAAACCGTGTTATAAGTTATTTGAATTCTTAGTAGGACATCAAAATATTTTCACAAACTCAATCTATTCTGACCAAATATTTTGCTAAACTTCACCCACGTGTGTTAGTTGTCCCTTTTCAAATATGTGTTTTTGCCATAATCGGAACAATTTTTAATCATGTGAAAATATGTGAGATAATGCGTTATCTATATTTTATTTTTATTAATATTTTGGTTTATCCAGTGCATAAATTAACTATTAGTTTTATATACTTAAAATTTATGATAAATAATACTTAGCCATGTAAATATTATATATAAATTTTTAATAAATAATTATCTCACCATAAAAATGTAAATTTTAATATATTGTTTGTCTTTCTATTATATTTTTCAATTTCATATCGCTTTTTTCAAATATCTCTATTTAAAAAGAAAAAAAAACTACTCAGTGGGTTACTTTTTGTCAATATTCTTATTCACTATGTATCTATTTTTTATTTTTAAATCCCTATTCACTATATATCTAGACGATCCACAATAATTTTTTAAAATTTTTTATTCTTTTTCTTATATGTCTATTTTTTTTCTATTTTTTTTATCTCTTATCCTAACTCCTACCTTTAATATGCGGATTTTAGCATATTTGATAATTATTTTTGACAAAATTTGATAAAATTTACTTTATAACACATATCAAACATTTTTTTTTCAAATTGCATAAAATTTTATTTTTATTCATTGACGTGATATCATGTGTATATTATCAAAAGTTTTCCAACCAAACGTCGGTAAAAAATAATTTTCTTTTATATATATATAACTTCGAAGACTTTGTATTCCATTTCGTTTGTTCTGATTGAAATCTCCTTCATCCTTTCTAGTTCCCATCCCCTGTTGTCACCACTATTGATAGTGTTGTTAAAGTTGAGATAGGGTTGGGTTAGAATGAGAGAGAAAAGGTATATGGAAAAAATTAGGAAAAAGTAGATAACTAAAAATAGAAAAAAATAACCTTTGAAAAAAAAAATCATATTGAGCAGTTTAAAAAAGGTGGTCAAATTAAAACGTAAGGTATATATATTATTTCTAGTATAATAAAAATAATTATAGTTTTATTGTAATAGTTTAAATTCTTAATTGTATTAGTTTATTTGAAATTGGTTAATGTTTAATATAATTGAACACGCAGGCATACGTCACAAATGTTAATTACTAAATATGTGTTAAATTATCTTATTTACTAAAATAGTTTAAATAAAATTAATGAAATGATTTTTTATATTAATGTAATTTTTTATTGTACTAAAAATAAAGAAATATGTGTTAATCTTAATGTCTTGAAGTAATTACTTATCCTACAATCTATAAAAATAGTAAAATGAAATTAAATAAAATATAAATAATAATGATAAAAAATATATTAAATCTAAACTATATTTTAAATTTGTAATAAATAATTTATATTGTGATATGTTATTTCAAATTATTAGTATTCTTTTAAATATCGAGTTTCAATTTAAAACTAAACTATACATGAAAACAAATTAAAAATACTTTTTGTCAACGCGAATAAAAATAATTCAAAGAGCTCTTCCAACAAAATATATTTAAAAATATTTTTATTCAAGATAATTATTTATATAATATATATATATATATATATATATATATATATATATTTAAAAATAATAGATTAAATTAAATACTTATTAAATTATTACACAATTTAATGATAAATTTCTTTTTCACTTTTTTATTTCAAATTTATTAAAATAATATCGTTATGACTCAGTTATATATAAGTTATCGCTTGAGAATCCAGTGATATGCTACTACCATTAATAGAAAAATATGTTTATAAATGATTTTTAGTTTAACTTTTAAAATGCGAGACTTTAAACAAAATTTCCTGTTTAAAAACTAAGAAGTAAAAGCATTTTCCTTTGAACTCTTTTCTGAGAGTTAAATTTTAAAATTTATATTACGTTTCTCTTTCAATGCACCGAATTGCCTTTTTAAAAATAAAATAGTAACAACAAAATAATCAAATAAATATTTTTTTTTGATTAGGTATCTACTTTATTCAATTTGAATAAAATTACCTCCAATACTAAGAAAAAAAAAAGTTTGTAAAGTTAAACGTCTTTGTACCGACACGGGTTGAAATATTTACCTACTTGCTTTGTTTCGTTGGAGAATTGCTTAAAAGAAGATTTTCCATTAGAAGTAAAAATAACTTGTTTCTTATTTAAAATGATTTTTTATTTTTTAATTAATTTTAAAAACCAAACACATATTAATTTTATGTTAAAAAATCAATTTTAATTAATTATTGATCAATTTAATGCATAAGCAAATACGCAGAATATCAATGCACCATGATTGGGCACCCAACAACTATAAATTCATTAACTATATTTTCTAGAGAAATAAATTCATAATTGTCTAGTGGCACTGATGAGGAGGAGACACCTTATGAAGTTATGTTACTTTATCATAAAAATGGTTAAAACCTGTAAAAGTCCAACATCGGTTAGAAACTATTCCCCTAAAAGTTTTACCATAATATTAATAAGTAGTTGAGCGTGGTTTCCTGCAACCATTTGTTCTTGGTTGATGGGTGAAGAAGTTGCCGGTATCCCCAGAAGAAGGGTAGTGTTGGAATATTAACCTTTGAAGAAGTGGCAGAAAGGTTCATCGACCTTTTTGAGAGCCTTACTTGTGGTCCGTAACTGCTGATGGCAACTGCACAGTGGTCACAGGAACGAACCACCCTCCAAAGCCAACACTTAACTTTCCTCTTCCCTTAACTTCCATTCCTTCCATCTTCCCCATCTGTTTATTAACAATGCAATAAGAGGAGAAACAACAAAGCTTAAGCAATGGAACTGAACAATCATTTTCTTTTATGCGGAGGTAATGAAAATGGCTTCACATGAACACTTTTTTTTGTGTGTGTGTGTGGGCATGCCAATTCTCTCTCGGATCAAGTCCAAGTGTTCATCTTTGTTGCTTCTTTGAATTTTGTACATTTGGAATTAAAATATGTGCATGCATGTCTACCCTTTTGAGCCTTCAGCTTGTTTATTGGACTCACGGATATGAATAGCTTGCCTGACCCGTTTTTTGGTGTAAAGTCTTCTTCTTTTGTTCTGCTGTCATGAGTGGTAGGCGGAGTTTTTTTTTTGGTCTTCGTGAGATCTTAATTTCTGGGATGACATATTTGTCTGTTTGCTGTTCTGTGAGAGCGGAATCAGCAATGAGATATTTGGGATGCAAAAGGAGAGTCTTTGATTCTGGTTTTCGAAGAAAATGCTTCCTGAGAAAATTGGTGGGATTCTGTTTTGATCTGAACCTTGTTTCGTGACTCTTTGGTCTCATGCCAGTGTTCTGCATTTTCTGTTGCCTATTTATGAGCTGTTTACCATTTGAACAAAATTGAGTGTGCAATGGTGTTTTTTTTTTTTTTTCTTCTTCTTGTTTTGTTTTAAGATGTTATGAAGTCTTATGCTGAAGCCTGTCCAACTGAATCAAGCTTGTGATCTCATGGTTGTGCTGAAGGAATTGGTCTTTGATTAAGCTGTATTGATCCTTTACTTTCTGTGGGAGACTGAGAAACGATGCCAAGCCAGCTATGGTTTTCACTGCCAATGATTTACAAGAATGGAAAGATTTTCCCAAAGGACTCAAGGTTCTTCTTCTTGAGGGAGACAGCATTTCTGCTGCCGAGATAAGGGCAAAGCTTGAAGCCATGGACTATAATGGTAAGACTTTTTGGATTCCTTCTTTTTGTTATGCCATGGCTGACTTCTTTATCTACATCTAACAATTCCCACGTATGGCCCATAGTGGGTAAGTTGGTCCCCATCTTTCTATCCGATGGCATCTTCTAAAGCCTCATTGCTTTACAATTCGTATATGGTCAATTGGTATAATTGTGGTCTCAGATTTTAGTACCTCTGTGGAGCCTAGAAATTTTGACAAAATTTAGTTGCCCTTTGGAGCCTTCAAAATTTGAAACAATCCTTATTTTGCATGCTCAGTGTTTTCACATATTGGATTTCTTTGCATCTTACGAAGCTGCTAAAGTTTTTGTTTACAGTAAAACTATGTGTTTTCAAAACTGAATGTGGTCTAAATTGTAAAGATATAAAGTATAAAAATCTGTCAGTTATCTGACTTATATAGGCTAAGTTGTAAAGTTCTGATGTATAAAAAATGGTCAGTTATCTGTGTCTGAACTATCGAGTCTACACTAATTTTGCACATTGACTGTCCTTTCAGTTGCCTAGACATGAATTTATTAGTAAAAAAAGGCTTCATGAAACAATTTTAACTGAAATTATATCTTATGTCATGTACATGCTTGTTTTCTCTATTCATTTGTTTAGTAAGTTTTGAGTTTCTTTACAGTTTCTACATTCTGTGATGAGAATGAAGCTTTGTCAGCAATCTCAAGTACACCTCAAAACTTCCACATTGCCATAGTAGAGGTAACGGATTTTCATTTTCTATAAAATGAAAAATCATCATGCCGTAATTGCAAAATTTAAAATTAGAAAATGAAGGTCTTTGTTGCTGCCAAACTTAATAAAACATACTTCTTTCATTGGTATAACTAGAAAGTTTTTAAATTCGAATCACAAGGGATGACTATTCTTGTATCTTGTTAAAGTTCTATTTCTGAATCTTATGATTGTTATAACTTTGATGATATCATTTTTAACCGAATGCATTCATCCTAATTGCAGGTGAGTTCAAGCAGTAGCCAGGGAGGTTTCAAATTTCTTGAGAATGCCAAGGACTTGCCAATAATTAGTAAGTATAGACCAAAATGACTTTGCTAGTTTAACCTCTGTTAGTTCTTTAGAACTATAATCTTTGGTCTATAATAATGGTCTTCTCAAATCAATTATGTCGTTTGAATGCTGAACCAAAACCAGTTACAGATAAGGAGATAAACATCGATATGCTTTTAAAGTTCAATTTAGGAGAGCTTGTAATGCATTGCATGCTGTTGTTTTCATACCTGCAACTTATCATTTTAAATATTTTTTATCAGTTTAACTTGTGAATGATCTAAAAGATAGCATTGCATGGAAAATGTGGGGAAAAGTTTGCTTCAAAGCTGTTTTCTGCTCATTTTAATCTTTCTTACCAGTGATACTTCCAATTTTTCATGTAGTGACTTCTAACAACCATTGCCTGAACATCATGATGAAGTGCATAGCGGTAAGCTTACATCCTCATTATTTATGCTTAAATATCTTATTAAGCTATATTATTTGAACTAAGCTAACTGCTATGTTATATTTCAATGTTAGACTTTTTTTCCTTATTGTAGTTAGCTAATTCAAACATTTGATTCATTGTAATTATTGACCAAATTACTGATAACTTATTTGAATTGTCTGTTCAATCTTTTGTGCAAAAATATGATCTTTAACTCACTAGACACTGTACGTTTTCTTTTGGTTCTGATTGGTAATGCAAGCTTCTTGACTCTTAGCTCCATTTTTTTTTTAAGCTTGGTGCAGTTGAGTTCCTCAGCAAACCACTCTCTGAGGACAAGCTCAGAAATATCTGGCAGCATGTGGTTCACAAGGTCTGCGATGTTGTATTGATACTACCATGGTATTTACTATTAAGTTAATGAGAATAATAATTTCTCATGTGATTGAACTCAATCAGGCATTCAGTTCTGGGACAAGTATCCTGTGTGAATCGCTTAAACCTGTCAAGGAATCTCTAGTGACTATGTTGCAGCTCCCAACAGACAATGAACAAGATGAAAATAAAGTATCCATTGATATAGATGAGGCAGCCAGGTTTACTGATTATGATCATGTACTGTCTCCTGGAAATGATAAATATCCAGCTCCTTCAACCCCACAATTGATGCATGGGACAAGATTGTTAGACGATGGTGATTGCCAAGACCAGACTAATTGCTCCACAGAAAAAGAAAGTGGGGAACATGATGGAGAATCTAAATCTGTCGAAACTACTTGTGGAAATTTGAATGCTGAAACTGAAAGTACTCCTCAAGAAAGGAAATCTGATATGACTTTGGCTAGGGAGGAAGTGGATTTAGTTGATGCTTCCAAGGGTGAGAGTATTGCCTCTCTACATACACAAAAAAGAAAGGTTCTAAGCAACCCTGACAAAAATACCAAATCTGCAAATATAGTAGGCGTTGTTAGTGATTCATGTGAGATAAAGCCAAGGCGGAAGAAGATGAAAGTAAGTTGCTTTATGACTATTCATTCTTCTTACGATGTTTCTGTTATTCTAATCCACTTGCCCATGCTGCTATTTGCTTGAAAATTACAGTGACTATGTGACACATTTAGAAAAATGTTTCTAAACTTCTGTTTAATCTGTCGATGTTTCCATTTATTGTGTCTGCATTCTTGGAGTTGATCAAGAAATCTCGGACAAGATTCCATTCGATATTCATAATCATGAAGTTATAATCAACTAAAAACTGATAATGGAATTGTCAAACAGAACTAATCTATGATTGGAAATCTAGGAAGTACTCTTTCCACCGAGTTACAGTTTTGTTTTGGTCTCAGGTAGACTGGACGCCTGAGCTGCACAAAAAATTTGTGAAGGCAGTTGAGCAACTAAGCATTGATCAAGCCATTCCTTCTAGAATATTAGAGATAATGAAAGTGGAGGGTTTGACAAGGCATAATGTGGCAAGCCATCTTCAGGTAATTACATAAAGTACATTACTGGTTATGGTTGATCAATTTCTTATCTGCAATACTTAAACAAGTTTTTAAATAAACAGAAGTACAGAATGCATAGGAGACAAATCTTTCCCAAGGAAGAAGATCGGAAATGGCTGAATCAAAGAGAAAGGATCTATTGTGTTCAAAGACCAATTATGGCCTTTCCTCCATATCATTCTAATCAAACCCTTCCTATGGCTCCTATATATCCTATGTGGGGACAATCTAGCACTCAAACAGCTGGCATGCATATTTGGAGCTCTCCTGGTTATCCCTTGTGGCAGCCTACTGCTGAACATTGGCACTGGAAACCGATTCCAGGGGTAATATCTTTGTTTTTTCAGAACTCAAGGATGAGGATATGATGTTTTTCTTGTATATTATATAGCTCTCATGCTTGTGAGACGTAGTTTGACCTGTGGTTACTCGATCTTTCAGATGCATGCAGATGCATGGGGCTGTCCAGTGTTACCAGTACCACCTCCTCAAGCTCCTTTTCCCTACACTAAGGTGAGTGTCAGCATAACAATGAAGATATTAACCTAGTATCTATAGTATTTTGCATGTTAATGATTAATGTCTCTATGTACGATTGATATTCCTCAGAACATGCCTGCGTTGCTCAATGCGGATGCAACAGGTCAGACGTTTACGATGCCACAAAGTTCCTTAGAGCATTATCCGGTATGCAACCATTGGCTTGTGAGTCATATATAAATGGTTTGTAATCGTAAGAGAAGAAATAGAATTAAATGCAGTAACCAGTGTTACGATGCATGCATGCAGGCAGAGGAGGTTGTTGACAAGGTTGTGAAAGAGGCAGTAAGCAAACCATGGCTACCATTGCCTTTGGGACTGAAACCCCCTTCCACAGACAGTGTGTTGGCTGAGTTATCAAGACAAGGCATTTGCAGCATTCCTCCTAGGAGCAGCAAGGGTTCAAATTGAGGGTGACATTGATGCATGCACCAAGAGTTGTTCTGATGGTGACCAACCAAAAGGGGGTCCACCAGATGAACAACAACACCCTGTAGCAATTATTTTTGTTTTCCTAAGTGTAATGAGGTTCCAACTAGGAGTTGTTGTTGGGACTATTTTGTTTTACCTTATTTGGTCCCATCACCACCCCACCAACCAATTTTAGGTCTCTACTATTCCGCTGTCTGGTTACAGATTCCACGATGAAAACCAACAAGTAGACTTTGTTTGTTCCTATCCAAAGCCACATGCCAAAACAAGGCAACAAGTAATAAATGAAGAGAAAAGTGAGGTGTGCTTTATTGCAGTGGTGAACAGCCGATAGGCAACTTGGGCGGTGCAGAATTTGCCACGCATCCATTGATGCTCTCTTCAAAACTTGTGGTTGTAAATACATGATCATCATAACTGGGATATCAATTGTTGTAAATGTGGTACTTTTGGGGGCATAAAGTGTACCCATAACAGTGATTTTCCTATCTATGAGGGGTGGGGGTCTGTGGGATGCATAATAATAATGATGAAGAAGACGATGATGATAATGATGATGGGGTACACGTCGTGAATAAAGTTGAGTACACCACTTTGACACCTGTTTAGCTCTTCTTCCATTTCTTCTGATTTTTACCAAATCTAGAATCGATTTCTATCCTAAGTCGCACATCCCTTATTTCTTCTTCCATTGTTCCCTTTTTTGAAAAAAAGACAATCGGCATTAAGACCCTCTTTAGTTCATAATGTTGACATGATAGCACCATAGATGAAAATTTATCCAAAAAAGTGTTTGTCAAAGTATTATAGAAGTTTCAATACCTTCTTTGTTGTGACTTAACACCACATTTTTATCTTGTAAATAAATATTAACAGAGGTTATTTTATTTTAACCGAAATACAGTAAGTAAAATATATGTTTTCATTTAAATTTACAATTTCCCTTTTTTAATGATTACCATTTAATCGTTTTTTTTTTCTCTTCGTTGTTCTAAGCTGAAAGTACTTAAATTTAAATAATTTATTGAACATATTTTTTAGTATCCATTTTATGAGAAAATTATTATTGGGACTTTTATAGTACCTACTTCATTGTACACTCCTAGGCATACTTTTGGTACTATTATTGCCTTTATTTTGAAAAGCAAAACCTGCATACCACATGGGTATTGAAAAAGGGACCCGTTTGCTATAAATGTTGGCTCTTTCTTCTTTCATTATCATAATTTTCACAAGAATTACCTAATTTGTGTAAAAACAATAGTGTGGTTTATATTTTACATGAATTCAAGCTTCTCCTTCCCTTTTACTAATGGGGAATGGCTAGCAGTGGTTTGTAGAGGAGGCAGAATGTGAGTTGTCGTAATTGATGCCATATACGGAATTAACTTTTCAACTACTTTTCTACTTTACATTATCTGAAAGTATAGTATTCAAATATGGTAATCTAAAAATGTATTATGTTATATTTTTTTTACATTATAAATTATATATTTCAGACTACAAAATTTTATTCTAGATAGTATAATATGTAATTATATATGCAAGAGTTTCAAATTGTATGATTCAAAAGAACATTTAATTATCATCGTTCTAACTTATGTAATTTAATACAATCAAAATTTAATATTTTAAAATTCATATTTATTTGATTTATTAGGTTGATCAAGTATAGATTATACAAATTTCACAGTGTGTTTTTCAAATCAGATTCATATTAGGTCAAATTTTAAGAAAATAATAATCTTCTTGTAATTTTGAATCAATAAAATAACTTCATATAATTTACTTTTACATTTAAATAAAACATTATTATACCAAAAATAAAATTGAAAATTTAAACACATGTTAACGATTGAATTCATAAAATATAATAATTCAAATCAGTATTTATTACAAATTATGTATAAAAAGATTTTAAATTTATCAATTTAAATATTATTTTCTTACGACATTTTCTTTCAACACATTATAGTCCGACCAATATTTGATTTCATCTTGAGAAGTATATTTACAAGTAATTTTTAAAGTTCTATATAATAAGGAGTCACAATCTTAGTTTGCATATGAGAAAGATAGGGAAAAACAAATAGATTCCTATAAAAGATAATATATATTTTAATAATAATTTGAAGGTTAATGCATATAAATGTATAGTAGTATATAGTATTTCTAATATCAGAAATATAAATCATATTTTACTCTTAATCTTTACTTTATTATCTACAAACTACATTAAAATGAACAAATATGAGAAGTAAAGTTAAGCTTAGACCATATATGCCCTTTCATTGTAGAGTTCGAATTACCTTTTACCCTTTATAAATTTTTATATCCATTTTACATTTTTTAAATTTTTTATCTCTTCTTTTTTATTAACATTAATTTTTTAAAATGACTATATTACCCTTAAAAGTAAATGTTGAGTGATTGTATTAGTATTAGGTGTAAAAAGACATTTATCAGAACATGACTGGAAGTAAATATTCTCCCGTTATTATACTGTTTATTCTTTTTTTTTTTTTATCATATCCCTATTAAGTTATGTGAAAAAGTAAAATTTGTAACTGAATATACTTTTTTTTTAACCATGAACTAAGAATTTCAAATTATGTATATAATATAAACTTAATTAAAAATTTAATTTTTATATTTAAATTTTTAATTTATTTTGATTTATATACTTATTTTTTTTCCTCAATTGAGATTCAATATTTATTAAATAAGATTTTTATTGTCTTTTTTCTTAAATTGACTATTTAAAAAATATTATAACTCAATAAAATCGAATCAAATATAAAAATAAAAACAAATAAAAAATTTAAATTTAAAAACTAAATTACTAATTAAACTTAAAAAAGATAGTGAATAAAAAGTAGGATTAGTTCTCACTGTTACTAATTTTCTCTTAAAAGATCAAGAGGAAAAACATAAATATAAGTGCACAAAATAGTTAACCGTGTTCGAGGTGATTTAGAGTATCTTAATTAAGATATTCAAGCAAAAGTTTATATAAAATCTGAAACAATTAAGGTAAAGAAATAATTTATGTGAATAGAAAATGAGAAAGAACATTAATTCGAGGTTAATAATATGAATAGCAAATAGTTTAAGAAGTGAAATAGAGTAGTTGTTCCCTAAAATTTAGAAGGAACAAGAAAATTGTAGTTAAGGGTTATCAGAAGAAGTCTTCTTTGAACAACTAGGATTTGATGTTGTTTTCATACCATGGATTTTTCTCCCACAACTGAAATCTAATTTCTTCACTCAACACAAGCACGACACAACAGTTTGGATTTGATATACATATTAAAATATTATTTTTCGAGTAAGGTGGTATAGTCATTGTTCAATAATATCGATTAGATTGTTGAATTGGATGGAAAACTCAAGCAAATAAACAATCATTATTGATTACTAAATGTGGATAATAATTTCAAATAGCTGACTTTGGAAAACAAACATGTATTACTCAATTATTTCTATGTTTTGGGTACTCCTTAGCAGTGTGCGTCTTCGATATTAGATGGTGCAAGATTTAGTTTTTTACTTTTCTGCAACACTATTTTGGTCATTCCACATACAAAATCACTTCTTGTGGACAACATGGGCTGCGGAAGATGTCGTCATACATTTCCTACCAATATTTTCACATACCTACCTAAACCTTCAGATACCGATATTTATTTAACATTTAACACTCTTGTGTTTAATTAGAAAAAAAGAAAAGATAAACTTACTTGCCATTGACATCATTTGGATGCACGCTGGTCACTTCTTGTTGCACTTAGTTTCTGGAGTAATGGCATGAACGAGCTCATGGCTCACAATGATTACTCGGATGATATTTATTTTAATAGATGTGTTAGTTTGGTATTTGTTATTAAAAAAATCTCAATTGCATCTCAATGAGATTTCTTTTTCAGAAAAAAAATATTAATGTTGTTAACAAGGCACCACATGTTAACCTTTTGTTTTTTTTTTAATTTTTTTAATTTTTTAACTTTTTTGTTTTGTAAAATTTTTTTGTTATCATGTGTCAAGTCTTTAGTATCACACGTGGCAATGTCAGTGAAAAAAGTCAGGATAGTTGTCTTGATTTCAATTTAGTCTCATATATGTCTCCTTGATTCAATTTAGTCCTCATCTTTGTGTACTTGGTTCAATTTTGTTCAATTTTTTAAACAATTGAATGTTAATTGCATCTCAACTCTTGAAAATTGTCTCAATTAGGTTCTTTTCAGAAAAAACAAATTATTAATGTTGTTAACAACGCACCAGATGTCAACCTTTTGTTTTTTTTTAATTTTTTAATTTTTTTGTTTTGTAAAATTTTTTTGTTACCATGTGTCAAATCTCTAGTGTCACACGTGACAATATCAGTGTTACATGTCAGAATAGTTGTCTTGATTTCAATTTAGTTTCATATATGTCTCATTGATTCAATATCTTTGTATACTTGATTCAATTTTGTTCCAATTTTTTTAATAATTGAATTATATTTTTTTAATCTATTTATTTTTATAAGATTAAAACTAATTAAGTATAAATAATTTTACAAGATTAAATACTCTAATATTTATATTAAAATTTAGTGGTAAAAAAATATTATACTAATAGAGTAATATAGGCACACAATTCTTTTTCTTCAAAATAAAAATATTGTCTCTTTCCATTTCCAGACAAAATTTATTAATTGTATAAATGTTATAATAATATTTTTTATTAAAACTACTTTATAACATACATTATTGTATATTATTAACCCATATTTTGTTAATCATTTATTTTACCACTAAATTTTAATATAAATATCAATACTTAATTTTGTAAAAATATTTAACTTAATTAGTTTTAATCTTATAAAAAATGGATTATAAAAATATATTTCAATTATTAAAAAAATTAGGACAAAAGAGGAAACTAAATTAAATCAAAGAGACATATATGGAAACTAAATTGATATCAAGACAATTGTTTTGCAACATTAGAAACTTTACACGTGGCAAAAAAAATTTACAAAAAAAAAAAAACAGAGAATGATATGTGACACGCTGTAATGGTGTTAATAATTTTTTGTCTGAAAATAATTTAATTGAGACATTTTTCAAAAGTTGAGATGCAATTGACAACTTTTTAAATGTGGGTACCATATGAGTAATTAAGTGAATGATTAAAGACATCTTGGTTGAAAAAAAGAGAGTCAAGATTAGATGTATCGTATTTTATGAATTATTAAAATAACATTGGCAATCATTAATTTGTAATATGTAACAATAATCATAATATTGAGTAATCCAGGAAGTATCAACAATAAATTTCTGCAAAATGACTTGAGCGATGTTCATGAGAAAGAGAAAGAGAGTAGTAGCGGTGAAGAAAAGAAAAATTAAGGTGGGAATAGCAGGCATCGAAAGGGTGTTCTGATATGATTAGTGATACACTTTTGTTTTCTTCTGCACCTCCATTGTTACTAAATGTATTCCATATTAAGAGAAAAAGATTAAAATATCTCTCACCAACAGCTATTGTCATCGTCTTTGTTACACCTCTGTTCTGAATAGCATAGGAAGAGAGAGAGCTCATTCTGAAAAGTTATTTCTAAAATACTGTTTTGAAAAGGTAACATATATTGTTTTTGAAAAGTTTATTTCAGAATGTATTTTATTCAGTTAAAAAAACTTGTTCAACAAATCTAGTTTTAAAAAGTCTATTCCAAAAATCCTTTTCTGAAAATTATTTTTTAAAATTAAAAAAAAAAAAACTTGTTTTGAAAGATTTCTTAAACAAGTAATCCGAAAGTGAAGTTTACCAAGGATAAAATAGTGACTTTGAAATTTGTGAAGGTGCAGTTAGAAACTGTAGGCTGCATGAAGAAAAAGCCCTCTGCTTTCTGAAAGTATCAGACACTTTTTGAAGTGTAACAAAAAAAAGTATTTTCTCAACCCACTCAAAATATTGATCACTAGAAAGAAAACACTGAATAAAATAATGTAGGGTGGTTAGTTGGTTGAGGTGAAAGTCTCCATGCAAATTCTTTTTAATGTTTTAATAAGTATTAAGATGACGTGATGAGTTATATTAAAAACTCTAAGAAGGCTCTGGAAACTTACTGGTATTATTCTAAAGCTGTGCATAATTTTGAACATTGAATATGTATAATATTAAAAGGTCCTGAATAATTATTATTATTATTATTAACAAAGTTGGAAGTGCTCTTTAGTTTTAGCATCAAATTTCGTATACCACACATGCTTGTGGCTCAAACCTCACGTAATATATTATATTGATCTTGCAACCAATAAGGTGTGGTAATCTCACGTCACATTTCGATAATAATATCTAATCCTTATATTATAAAATGGGTAAAAAACAAATTAGAGGAGCCATTATGGATAATACCAAAATTAGAGCGAAAGGTTGTGATAACTAGGACGGTTTGTGGACATGAATATTAAATAACTACAATTTTGCATGGGAGTAAGTGGGATTAGTTTCAGTTAAGGTGGCTCTTTTAAGAAAGTTCATTACGCGTTGTTGGTTTTATTTATTAGTGATGCCATTATAATGTAGTTAATCTCATGCATTTGATGGTAATTAAGAAAGCTAAACAAATTGCTGCCGCCAATGCTTCAAGAGAGAATGAAACCTGCCAGCCAATATACACTCTCCTAAACAGGATGGCTAAAAAATGTATAGAAATATATATATATATATATATATATATATATATATATATAAATGTTATTTAATTGACTATAATGATGATGATAATTGTAACGTCCTAATTAATTAATGAGTGTAATTAAAAGAAAACGTCACATGATTATAATATAACAGTGCAGTTCCGAAGTTTAAACATGAGGCCTTACAACTAAGGCACACCACGGTGCCGCCAAAAACTAAAGAGCATCATAAACAGTCTACTGGAAACATAAGCATAAGTAAAAACTGACAAATACATAGGCCGTAGCCCTCAAGATATTCCAAGAAAACTAAGTTGCAGAGTCGCCTCTTCCCTGATGACCACGATTATCCCTCGCATCTGCTCCCATCAATAAATTGATGATCATTGCGAAGATAGAAACACGACATACAAAGCAACCAACAAGAAAATGGTAAGCTAGAGCCAACAACATTTTTATCATACAGTTAAATATACTTTCACCATCCAATACCAACACAACATTCAAGCATATTAAGACTTTTCAATCAATACACTATGACTCGACTCGACTCATCCAGATACGTATAACTTGGTCGGATTCAGCGGATGTCCGCGCTTGTGGTGGATACCTCTGCTCACCCCCGAACTATGTGTTACAAGTGTTACGATGAATTGATTTTCCCTCACCACAAGGTTAGTCCTTAGTGAATTTCAGGCCTCCTGCTACTCTCACCACAGGTGTCAGTCCGCTCTAGGTGAGACTAACTGACCCCTTAGAGTGTCGGGATGCAACCTTACCTTGAATCCTTACCTAGTTATACAGATGAGGCACCACCATGGACACCCACTACCAGGGGCCATGGGATTACGTCCCGACCATTGAAGTGCAACCCCGGAGGTCTCACCTAGAGACCCTAAGGAATTTACACGCTAACGCGGACCAATATTCATAAATCAGCAATAAGAGAACATTACATCATATTTACAATTCCATACCAACCCCTGAGATTAATTCCTCATAACCATCACATTTTGAAACCATGCCTCTGATCATCACCACCCCATGAGTCCAGGGCCTCATCTCATATCAATACCATGTTCCTTTAGTTCCAAACCACTCATTCATTTCACATGCCAAGCTCCCACAACACCCATCATTCATCATTTATGAATCATGTCACGCATATATAGCAATCCATTAGGCATATATCCATACATATGTACACATATCTCATAATGGCAGTCATACCCAAATAATTCCAATCATAAGAGCAAATACACAACCAAACACCACGTTGTCTCGCCCAATCCCTCGCTCAGGCTGAAGAGTCTCGCTCAAGCGAGGCATTCTCGCTCAGGCGAGTCCCCTTCGCCTAGGCGAGGGCTCGAAAAAAGCATAAAGAGAGCAACGCGGGATCTCGCTGAGGCGAGACCCCTCTCGCCTGGGCGAGATGCTCGTTCGCTCAAAAATCACAGTGGGTCGCCTGGGCGACCCTTCGTGACAAAAATACCTAGGCGAGCCCCTGTTAACCTCGCCTAGGCGAGACATGCCCGCTTAGGCGAGTTTAACAGTCCTCGCCACTGTTTTCTCCTGCAGCAGACAACTTAGTAAACCAACCAATGATCCAATCATTTTTATACATCCATACAGTGCTCCAAAAATGCAGTCAAACGCAAGATCAACACCAACGACCACAAACATCTCAGACATTTTAGAGGGTTCTAGCTTCCCTTACCTGGAAAGGAAGTAAGGGGCTTAGGCAGCCAAGCGTGCGAACGCAGCAGCTCAAAGAACGAACAGAGGAGCTGAAAGGATACTGAAACAGAAGTACGAGATGGGTTACTTGGAAGCCCTAACTGAAAGAAACGAAAAGGAACAACGGAGACGAGTATGGCTAGCAACAGTACTTACATGGAGTAGAGAACAACTTTGAGCTAGCTTGAAGATGGCAGAAACCTAACCTTAGCAGAGCTCTCCGAGAGAGGGGGGAAAGAGTTGACGGCTGGATCTGTGAGAATGAGAGGGTGGAAGCGTTAGGGCAACTATGGACCAGCTTTATCCCTTGGGCCAGCTCTTTGGCCCATCAGATTTTGGGGCAGCCCTTTTTATTAAGGGTTATAAAATAATAGGGTCTTACAATAATATAGCAGGGACGGACATTATGACAAGTATGAAAATAGAGACAGGACAAATATCTACATTTTCATACCCAGTTGAAAAAATCAGAAATTTTTCATATTCATACTCATATCCAGTTAATGTAGGAATTCTCCGTCAAAACGGTTATAAATTCGGATAATATCCACCGTCTTACTCCTAAGGAGCACCTCCAACATAAAATATTTTATTCAATAAGACATTTTGATTGAGATAGGTTAAGGTGAGAATGCTAAATTCAAGAATTGAATGTTGTATGAGATTATTTAATTATATAATTAAATTAATTCTTAAATTGTAAAAATTAACATATAAAGAAGTTATTGAATATGGATCTTACGAAATCTTACCATTAAAATAAAACTTGTGAGAAATTCTGAAATGATGTGATAACGTGAAATTCATTTCAAATGAAATAAGATGTGGTGCGAGTATTGTACAAAGTATTTGTAATGAAAATACTTTAAAATACTTGCTTTTAATGTATTTACATATTATTATTATTGCTGTTTATTTTAAATCGTTCTTAATTTGCCAAGTTGTTGGTATCAGAAAAATTATATTTATTAATCTATACTGTTGAAAAGTTTATTTTTTAAGACCTCAAACCAAACAACTTGATTCATACAATTTATCTCTATAGTTTATTGCTCAATTTCACAAGTATATTATAATTTATTCTTGACAATAAGGACTTATCCTTATAATATGATGATATTGTTTACAATATATTTTTAATTAATATGTTTTTCAAAAGTTTATTTAACTGTAAAAATACATGTATACATCCTTTCCTTTTTGTAGATCCATCTTGGTTCTTTTTCGATACAAGAAAAATAGTTTTCGCTCTAATAATGGGGTTCAACAATTCGTTTGCTGGTGTATTTTCATTTGAATGACATGGTATTCAACTCATTTGAAATTAATAATATAATTAATTAGGGCAATCTCCTACCAACTCATTTTTGGTCGGTATTTGCAACTTGGACTTTACACAATAGAGAGCAAGTCAACTACTTAACTCTTGGTATTTTTGGAAAGTTTTTTTATTTTTTTAATTAATGTTAACTATAACGATATTTATTATACAGTTAAAATAAAATAAAAAACAGTAAAATATAATTCTGATATGAAAAAAACGTCTTTTTAACTCTTATAAAGCAGTAGTTGACATTTATATTAATTCTTAGAGGAGAAGCTGAATCTAAGTGATTGATTCCCTGAAATGGAGATTATTATTGTGTACGTGTGGCTTGCTAGCGTCCAAAAAGCCGCACAAGCGAACCATTTTTTATTAGGCGGAACAAAAACAAAGACAAGAAGCGAGGAAGATAAAGCATTCTTTAATTTTTTGATCCGTACATATAATATTAAATATCTGGTATGAGCAATGAGTGGTGGGAGTGTAGGCATTTGAATGTGGGAAAGTGCAGGTCCCTCTCAGCTCCATACAGTGTTATAGAGGTAATTGGTGTGAAGAAATTAAAGAAGGGTTGCAATATTTGTGGTTTAGTTGGAGAATATGACAACTCATTGGTTCCTTCTTTCCCAAAGGTATAATTTTGTGTCGTAGAATACATTCTCAAAAACTTTCTCACCTTCTGTAAACTTTTTGTAATGTCATCATAAGGCTGTTCTGCTGTTTTCGTGATAAGAATGCCATCACAAACCTCTGTGAAACACAGCTATGCATCACGTAAGTTAGATACATATATATGCTTCATGTCCACAATCATAAACAAAAACATCTCCGTTCATTACTTCATTCTCAATTAAACAAATGTATACAAATTATAAAAATATTAATCATAATTTAGATTTTTAGGCCAGCACATATGCATAGTAATCCTCGGTACAGAAAGCATTAAAGAAAAGAAAAAGAAAAAAAAAGGAGTCTTAATCCATCATTGCATATCCAAAAAGAAAGGCATCTAAAAGTTCAAACAGTTAATAAACTATTACGAAATTCTCAGTGTCACATTCACCGTTCCTTTAAGCGACTGATCAGGTGCTTTAAAACTTTAGGTTTCTGACCTAATGAACGAAAAAAATAAATAAATTCAAAACTATACTTTTACACTTATAATTGTTAGGAAATTCCTAGAGTCACTTTATTTATTAATAGAGAAATAAAATTAAAATAAAGAACATAAGAATATAACATGAAAGTCTCAAAATCAAAAAAAAATTACAACCATCAGAGAATAATTATTATGTGCAAATTTATTCAACATACAGAAATCATTCTCAAATTTTATAGGCTTAAAGTTCATTATATAGTCACTAACACTCACTCCTTAATTATCCTAGATAATATAAGCCTTTTCAAGACATGTTATTTTCATCAGTCCAAATAATAATGTATACAAATTGCATTCACAATGGTATCTTGGCTCTTTTTAACCAACAAATTATTTAGGATGATCATGCCACTTCATATGTTTTTGGACAATATTTTTTTGTACAATAGCTACTAACTTAATCTTATTTAGGTTAGAAACAGTTTAAGAGTACATGAAAGTATTGCGATAAGCTTGAGACTGAACAAGAATCTTTCTTTTAAAAAAATTAGAGTATTTGCTAAGTAAGAAAGAAAGTATAATTTTGAGGAACCGTTAGAAACCTAACAACAAAAGAAGAAATATGCAAAATATGCATAATATCGATGTCTATTCCATTAAGCTGGGAAGGAATAATCAAAACAGAACACTAGCACACATACACCATAAGAATTCTTATGCCAACGAGCTCATTGCACATAAGTTCTTTCTTTTATTAAGTAATGGTGTTGAACTTGGATTAGTAAACATAATGGTGTTGATTGACTCGATTGGTAAGCAAGGAAAACATATTTGTTAGTAGGGCAGTTCTCCAAGTTTCTAAATATTTTATTTATTTTACTAGATAAACAATATTTATACATAAATTGTAAAGGGTTTGGACATCTCAAATATTTTATTAAATATATATTTTTCTCTAATAAAACAAAAACAATGATTACGGCTCATCTTATTTTGTGTGGAAAGTAGAAATTGAAACTTACTCCAATGCGGTACATAAATTAAATTGTACCAAATAATTCACTTATAATTCAATAACTTTTATAAGAACGTGTACTATATATTATGAAGCAAATCATTTTCTTACCTAAATTTGACTTTTATATGCTATGTCTACACAAGATTCCCCCTACTGACAATTTGTGATGATAGGACAAAATCCAATTATATATTAAAAAAAATCTATAAGTTATAAAATGTCTTCTACGATTTAATTAACATTCATTATTTTCAATGCTTTTATTCTATCAATCAATTAAGAATTGTGTTAGGCATAAGTTTAAGTAATTATTGTAAAAATGAAAAAAAAAATTGTTATGCATTTTATAATTAAAAATAACGTACAATTTGATTACACATTTCAAACGTATTTAAACTGATTTTTATTTTTATTTCTCCATCACATCTTTCTTTTCTACTCGTGCTTCTCTCACGAACGTCAATTGTTGTATACGATTCTTGCGTGAATATAATTTTCTTTCTTTTCTTATATTTGCCGAAATTCTTTGAAGGCGAAACTTTAACCAACAGTTGAATCTTACAAACTATAAATAATTATAATCTGATTTTGACGAACTCTGATTTTAGATTAGTAAAGTAACCCTCTAATTCAATGAAAAAATAAATAAAAAAAACCATTGCAGGAAGTCAACAACTTTCTCTTTCAACAGTGCAATAAGGTATTTTGGTCTGCGTGGTATGTGAGTGCAGTTGAATTGGGATATTAAATTGATGAAATGATTAGTAATTAAAAGTTGAAATATTAATAGATATTTTTTGATTAATAATTTGTGATAGAGAGTGGAGGCCAGCGATAGAAGAGGTTGAAAGCAGCCAAAAATAGGAGAAAACGTAAAAAGATAAGAACGCCATTCAAAGCACAGCCGTAACCAAATTCTTATTGTGCTCACTCAATTTCAATGATGGCAACAGACAGCACCACCCAACCAAAATTAATGCTATCACAAATCTCACCGTTTAAACTTTACCATAAATGTGTTAATCATATTTTAATGCCAACTAATACTTCTTTCATTAATTGATATTTGTCGATTATATTTATGAATAATATATTAGGACTCCTATTTTTTTTATGGTAATTATTTAATATGAATTATTGATTAATATATTATTTTTTTAAAAAAATTAATGATTTATATTAAATCATATCAGAAAATAAAAAATAGAGATAACTAATAAGAATTAAAATATAATTTTCCTTATATTCATAGTGCGAGGTTTTGGAGTTATAATTTGCAACCTTCATGAGATGCTAATAAAGCTTATGATAAGTTAATGCTTGTTAACTCAAATTGCCAAACTCCTAATACTCTTTCATCATAACTCTATCTCTTCAGTATTGCCTCTGTCGCCATTGTTTCCTGTACGTTTCAAACTTTATGAGTCATCTTGTAATTATGCAAATAGATATTTGTTTCAGGAATTGCATTGATAGATTACGACTGTATATATTTTGTAACTTTAATCATTTAGTTGGTCTTTATAATATTCATTTTTAATGTATATATATATATAAATATATATATTAGTTCATAATTTGCTAAGGAGTGTAAAATGGGAGGATATTTGAATTTGTTAGTGTGTATAATATAACTCGTTATCGCAACCTGCGTGGGTCAAAGTGCACGCTGATCCATCCTATCTCGCAACATGTATTCATTTATTTTTTTTTATTGTTATGGGGTATTATTTGTCTGCTTTTTTAATTTTTTATTTAAAATATTTTGAAAAACGCAATATAGAAGCATGATTAAAATATTTTTAGTTTTTATATTTTGTATATTCTTTTAGTTGATTTAAAATCTTAAACTAACCGTTAAAATAATGAAACTTAATGTAGAATATTATCATATAAACTCTAGTCGTTTATTTTCCCAATATATCTGTGTATAGATAGAAAGATATAGAGAGATATTAATAACTAAAAAAAAGTGACCCCAGAATTAGTGAGGTAAAAACAATAACTTATGTATATTATATTTATTCACTAATTCACTGATATATATATATAGGGAGAGAATAATGACAAGAAAAAATAAAATCAATAACAAGAAAATGTATGTGTAACTTTAAAAAATGAATCTAGTAGTATGTGAATGTATCCACAAGTACTTTATCCTATTAATTAAGTTTACCTTCAAGTTCTTTAACAAAACCACCACCTAAATAGTGATTTAAAAAATAAAGTGTTCCGAATAGAAGAAGAAGGAGCACCCTATGATGACAATGGACAGAAACAGAGTAAGGTGAACCTTATGACAGAGGTAATATAAAGACAAGTTTGGAGAGAAAAAATGGTGGCTCTATCAAGTGATGGTGCAGATGAGGAAATAGAGGAATGAAGTATGAAAGACAAATTTGGAAGGGAAGGGAGCACAGTGTTGTGTCTTGTTTTCCATCACAAACCCTCAATAATGTATACGAAAGTAACAACCACATAACCAATGTCACCATGCATATGTCTTTATTCTTTCTTATATAATTCCAATCTCTCATTCAATTTAAATCATCACAGATAGTTATTATGGAAACTCCCAAAAACATCACTCTAAGAATGTGTTCTTTCTTCTATATATTCATTCACCTGTGAGAGTGTAGCATGTGTACTTGATGTACAAGTATGTTCCCACAATTCCTTCATATACATTATTTATTTTTTAATGAAAATTTTAAGTATCCATTTTTTACATAGAGTTATATGACATTAGTCTTACACATATAAGACATTTGACATCATTGATGAGTTATATATATTTTTCATATCGGTTATAGGATTGTAATGTTTAACTTTGTCTATTCTATCCAATGTGAAATTTTGACTCACATTTAGACTATTTTCGACCGTAAGACATAGTCATATATAGTCCCTATCCTACTCCGAAATAAAAAATTCCCTTAATGATTGGATTCAATCAAATTACATAATTAAGAAATCATTCACATGTTCTCACACTTTCTTAACTTGTCATAAATCCTCCCCTTAGCTTCCTGTTGAGAGAGAGAGAAAGATTGACATCTTCACGTGGCCATAGTAAGAAAATTGCTTCTTTTTCATTGTTGAGCAAAAGTTAATGTTAACATTATTTTAGGTTATCGGTTAATGAAAGGTGTAACTAACCTGCGAGTGAGAGACGAAGGTTGTCGTGAATCTGTTATTCCCCACCAACTTGCTCATCAAATTGACATAAAATATGATTAAATTCACAGTTCAAAACTCAACTGTTTATCTTCTTCACATATAGTGCGGTGGCCCTACATCATCCATGCTCTCATCACTCTCCCTCACATTCCATCTTTCACTTTGTCATAGTCAATTTTGTTTCAGTGTTTTTTTATGCAAAGGTTGTCAATTTCCTAACCTGTTTTTGCATGGGAGAGAAAATAATAATAAAAATAATAACAGTAGCAGCAGTGATGAAAATGAAAGAGAAGACAACATGGGCGACTATGGCTTGCCATAATGAATCCTAATCAGTTCACACTGTGGTTATTAATTAGTTGCCCATTTGAGCTAAGCATGAATTAAAAAATAAATAAATCTGGTTTTGTTTATAAGATCCTTCCTTGTTTTAAAAGAAGCTTCCTCTTTTGTGGGGTCATTAGCAGATCTTGGCTGTGATTGTACCCTTTATTTGTATGCATCCTTGCTTTTCGTTCCCTGTCGTCATCGGTTTTGGTATTTGATGATGTATTCATTTCTTCATTTTGTGGCACTGCTAAATCTGCACGTATAGTAGCAATAGTAGTAACAGTGCGCATTATTGTTCTAACAATAATAAACAAATAACCATTTGAAATTTTCAATGTATTGGGCTACATTTTGCTGTTAGCCAGTTGCTTAATGTAATATAAAATACACATAAGTTTAATCACATAATTTTGTATGAATACTGTTGGCCAGAAATTGTATATTTGTTTATGCTGCCTCAATCATTTATCTTTCATTTATCATTTATATTCATAATTATTTGTATAATAAAGAAAAATAGAAAGAGAGAGAAGCGCGTGTGAGAAGTGATAATTGACTGAATATGGGGAAAAGAAAATACTGGTATGGAGAAGTGTTACATTACACCAAAAGTATAGTTAGTTGTTCTGTATGTATCTCCTCTTGAATGTGACGTTTGCTGTTTATTTTTATTTTTCTTTTAGGTATCTCCTGAAATCTCAATTAGTAAGTGTTGTTTACCTTTTAGGACTTTCTTTTCCTGCGTTTTATTATCAGACAATTAGAAGAAGTGGTGTTAGGACCAGTATTGTTATTATTATTATTATTTTTATTCTTTGTTTTTTCTTTTCTCCTTCTGCAAGTTGTGGTTGTGGATATCTAGCTATAATGCTATATGGTCACGCATTTTCTGTCTTTTTCTTTTTGGCTCTATGGGAACTCTCTACAATTGAGCACTCAAAAAACTCCAACTTTGTTTTGTTAATTCCTACAATCTGAGAAGGCCTCTTATTTAAATGCTGGCTGCAAAATAGTGCCCAAACCATGTCAGTGACAGTTTCCATATTTAAGAGCTAGGCTCTGAAAATCTTGCACACTGCACAAAACAAGTGCTTGTTGGTTCAGTTATAGTACTTTGACCTGAGACAATGAAAACAAGGAGAGGAAGACGCTCAGAGGTAAGCTTCGACACCCTCTGACTGCTGTTTAAGGATAAAAATATGTTTCTTAGAAACCTCGAACTTTGTCTCATTGCCGCAGGCCTTTTGGCCCTCCCTTGTGATGAAGAAATGGTTAAACATAAAGCCAAAGGTGTATGATTTTAGTGAGGATGAAGTGGACACTGAAACTGAGAGTGAAGATGATGGTATGCTTTAGACTATACTATATTCCTTTTTGCTGTTTAGCTTTGATCTTCTTCTCTTTTCATATTTTTTTTTTTTGTTTTTCTTCTTTGTTCTTTCAATTTCATTCAGTTTGCTCTCTTAAAGACTCGAGAATGGGTGTGCGTGAAGAAAATCCACTAAGAACACAATCCATATTCCCAAGTCAAACATCAGGCAATACTTTATTCCTTTAACATTACTATGGTGCTTTAAACAAGAATATGTGCTCTCAGCTTTAATACACCTTCTGTCATTTCTTGCTCTGGTTACAAAACCAGTTATAGGAGCTGCTTGTTATGAAATCTAGAATCTAAACGCAGTATATTTTTCGTAGCTTTGTTCTACACACAAAACATTTGTTCTCCACTGATGTCAAATTAAACATGCCAGGTTACGAATTACATGTAGATAGATGATCTATGGTGAAAGAATGCATCAGAAAAAACAAAGGAAATCTAAACCAAATTCCAAATGTGTTATTACCAGCAAAGTATATGAAATCAATTTTATAAACCACCTAGACTAATTTTGCAAACTTCGAATGATTGACTGTTTTCTACACCAGATTGAGTTCAAAGTGTTAAAATCACCAGCGTGCGTGATTTGATTTTGTAATTCAGATGCGTCTTGTAAGGGCCATAAGACCAGGCATAGAAGAGGGAAATCAGAAACTCTGCGTGTTCAATACATAAATACAAAGGAAGTGAGGTCTGGTGTTAATCAAGTTATGTGTAACTAATTTCATGATATTAATGAAAGGAATCATAAACCGGTTATTTTGCAGGGTAACAATTGGCACCTGGAACGTTGCTGGAAGACTTCCATCTAAGGATCTTGAAATTGAGGACTGGCTTTGCACCAATGAGCCAGCAGATATTTACATTATTGGGTAAGTAGTTGCTCCAGTTGTGTATATCTACAGTGTTGTTCATGGTCCACCGTTTCCTGTGTTTTCTTCTTCAACATATTGACAAATATTGGATCATTCACTAGACTTTAGATAGAACTATTTAGATTTCTTTTTTCTTTCCATAAATTAAATTTCATGGAGTTTCTTTCCCATGGTTCATAAATTAAAATTCAACATAGATGAGAGGTCCATTTCTGTGTGATTGACTTTCAACAGTTTCCAAGAGGTAGTCCCCTTGAATGCTGGAAATGTTCTTGGGGCAGAGGATAATACACCAATCCGGAATTGGGAAGCAATCATTAGAAGAACTCTAAACAAATCTTCTGAACCTGAAACCAAGCCAAAAAGCTACAGTGCCCCTCCTTCTCCAGTCCTAAGAGCTTCTGCTTCTGCTGATGTTCTAGCAGACGGTATAGATGTTAATCCACTAGACACAATGAATGAGGAGTACCTGGGAAGTTGTAACAACGTTGAGGTGGAACAAGAGGAAGTGAAAAGCATAATTGGTATAGGAAGGAATTTACAGTTGAGGAAAATCAATGACATTGATCCTCATACCATACTTGACTGGCCTGAACGTCCTTTAGATGCAATCCCACATACCGATTCCAGTGCAAAATTGCGCAGAGTGTGGAGCTCAGACAGAATTGGCTTTAACTTGACAGAGAAGGCTTCAAAATATGGGAGTGTATTGAAACGGACACACCACAGTTCGGGAAATTTGGGCTTGTTATGGAAAGAACAGCAAGTGATGCCTGAGGAAGTAATCGATACCCTTGATGAGTTATCTGACATGTTATCTGATGAGGAAGATGATGCTTTTCTTGAATTGCCAAATGACAACGAAGATAATAATGGAATAGGTGGTGTGAAACCACATCGTAAGTATGTCCGAATCGTCAGCAAGCAGATGGTAGGAATATATGTGTCTATTTGGGTGCAGAGGAGGTTGAGAAGGCACGTTAACAACTTGAAAGTTTCTCCAGTTGGAGTTGGTCTCATGGGCTACATGGGAAACAAGGTAAATAGAGTATTGCATGTTTTTTTCACGATTTACTGTTAGAACAACGTGGCTCTAACCTTTGTGAATGTGAATGATGACAAAGTATGTCTGATGCAGGGATCTGTTTCAGTTAGTATGTCTCTCTTTCAGTCACGTTTGTGCTTTGTTTGTTCGCATTTGACGTCTGGTCAGAAGGATGGTGCAGAAATGAGACGAAACTCGGATGTTCATGAAATTCTTCGCCGCACTTGTTTCTCATCTGTCTTTGATACAGATCAGCCACAAACGATCCCATCACACGAGTAAGTTCATGAAATAGTCCTTTTCACAGACAATAAAAATGCTGCTAGAAAGGTGTGTTGAACAATTTGACAAACCATATTATTATGTGTTCAATTTTAAGCTGGATATAGAATTCATTATATCAACAAATAAAAAAGTTGAATGGAAATTGGTATGTTTAGTGATGTTATTGCGAACATCTTGGATTCATTAGTGGGTTTGTCCATGCCAACAGTCAAATTTTCTGGTTTGGGGATTTAAATTATCGTATCAATATGACGGATGAGGAGGTTCGAAAGCTCGTAGCCCTAAGGAAATGGGATGAACTGATGAATTACGATCAGGTGAGAATTGTGAAACAACTAGACCATATAATTTGAATCTGACAAAATCTAGACAGAGAGATGCAAAAATAACTTGTTAGCACCCAATTTGATTCATTTGGAGATTTCACATGGTACTTTATCGACGAGAGTTTTTAATCACATAAACTTAATTGCAGTTAACTAGAGAATTACGTAGTGGGCACGTGTTTGATGGATGGAAAGAGGGGGTAATAAACTTCCCACCCACTTACAAGTATGAATTTAATTCTGACATATATATCGGTGAAAACCCGAAAGAAGGAGAAAAGAAGAGATCTCCGGCCTGGTAAGTGCATCAATATTTTGCCTGTGCTTGGATCTTTAGATTGAAGGAAATGCAAAATTTTACCATTGTTAAGATTATGTACAGGTGTGATCGTATACTGTGGTTGGGCAAAGGAATAAAGCAACTTGAATATAAGCGAACCGAAAATAAACTCTCGGATCATCGACCAGTTAGTTCAATATTCTCCATTGATGTAGAAGTATTTGACCAACGTAAATTACAGAGAGCCCTGAATTACACAACAGCAGTTGTACATCCTGAAGTTTTCCTTACAGAAGATGGACAATGGTCATACTAGACATCCACCACGCTTTGGATATACAAACAAATTATGGGTAAATTTACACTTCCATTCTTGTATAAAGAAAAATTGTTAAACCAAATTTGCAAAACTATTATTAACTACAATCAATATTTGTCCCCCGCAGATGGAAGAATACAGGGCAGATAAAGAAAAACAAATGTATATAGGCATACTTTTAGGAAACAGAGTTACTGTCTTTCTTGTGTTTTGTTTTGGATTGTATAACAGAGGTTTCTTAATCACTTGTACTGTAAAATTTTGATCTCCAACTTTCGTAATACAACTATCTGTACGTTTTACAAACAGAGGTTTCTTTATTACTTGTACTATAAAATTTTGATCTCCAATTTTCTAATACAACTATATGTAGATATTATAAACAAAAATCCAAGTAGATAGCCAGTTTTATTCCTCAAATTCCGACCAGATTTCTTCCACAAATTCCTCTCAGAGAAGTTCAAATAATCTGCAAAAGAAAATGAAAATAAACTACAGAAGAAAGTGACTTCAAATATCAGGAGATTTATCACTATTCAAACAGACAGATATACGCATAATATTCAATCACGTTAAAGGGTTACAAAACTGAGGGCATCAGTTCTCCAAGGTGATAGCATCAATAAAAAATTCAGACGCAAATTACCCATTTAACGATGAGATTCATCACATGCCCATTTTCAATTTCACCTTCGAAAACAATCAAATTTAAACACTAAAATACCTATAGCGCATACAAAAGAAGATAATGTCCTACAAAAATGTTTTAGAATTTTGAGAGAGGGAATGAAGATAGCGATCAGAACCTGTCGGGATTCATATAAACATCACGCAGTATCAGCGGATTGACAGACGAATGAATTGCTATCATCACTTCGCATAGCTTTTTCCCTCCCCAGAATAAGCTCAAAGTAGTAATCAACTAATTCCCAACAAGGGAAATTTAAACAATATATTATTGACAAACAATTAAACAATAATGAAAATAGATTAAAAATGTTGAGCTCAGAACTTCTTAGAGGATAATTGCGCCGTCATCGACGAACACAATGTGTCGCCTCTAGCACTGTTACATCTTCATCACAGACTCAGCATTTTCCCACATACATAAGAAATTGACAGAAGAATTTCCCGGAGAAAAGAACACCACAGTATATGGGACCGAAACGGGGATAAAACACATCAAAAAGTATCAGAAAAAAATAAAGAAGAAAAAAATAGCAAGAAAATCAAGCAAGAAAAGAGAAGGAAAGCGCAAATTGTAATTCGTTGCAGCAGTGGAACTTCTTGGAGATGAAATGAAATTGAAGATGATTTATAGATGCAATTTAGGGTTTTATCATTTTAAGCACGACTACTAGGGTTCCGCACGGCTAGGTGACCCTGTTGGGTCGGGTAGATTCGGCGGCTCTTTGTAGGCCCAGTAAGTAGTAAATAAAAGACTTTTTATTTCCTGCACCCCTTCAATTTCTTCATGCATTCCCCTCAATTTCTTCGTGCACAGCCTCAAACTATCGAAATGGTCATTTTACCTTCGGGAAAAGTGACTTCTGGATAACATATTCCAAAAGTTTTTTATATCAAATTTCTGAAATTTTAAGAATAATATTTTCAGAATAAAATTTTCAAAAAATATTCAGAAAAAAAAAAATTGAAACGTATAAAATATATACTCCTTTCATTCTTATGTCCAGATGAAAAGAATTATATTCAATCCATATTTATACATATATCCGTATATCCATAACTTACTCGGTTAATGGATAATAATTAAAATAAAACCAAAACATAATATATATATATATATTAATTATATATTAATTATATTTTAATTATTATTTATTATTTAAAAAATATAAGCATATGGTAGACATTCATATAGAATATTATTTTAGATAATGATATTTTAACTCACATTTTTTGACTCATTTTTAATCTATCATTTTAATCACCATTAGATTATCATATCACATCACTAAAAAGAATCAAAATATATTATTTAACGGTAATTGAAGTAGTGGGTTAAAAATGGGTCAAAAAAGTGAGTTAAAATATTATTATCCTATTATCTTTGCGATTCATGTTTATATCTCTTAATTGGTATTTGTGTTTGTGTTATAATTGATATAATTAATTTATTCATTAATGTTATCCAAGTGGTAGAATGTTGTATTCATATAGTTTTATTATATAAGTTATTATTCTTTATTTTGTTATTATTATGGATTAACTTTAATCAATAAATTATCTTATTTGTTAGTATCAATTTTATAGCACATGATTATTAATTTTATGAATAATACGTAATCCTTGAGTTTTCTAATAAACGGTTTGTCAGTGATGGGTTAGATTATTCAATGTTCAATGAACGATTTGTGATTGACTTAAACATCCAATAACCTGTTAAGATGTCCCTGATATCTGTTAGTAAGGATATAAAATTCATACCCCATTAGTCAGACAACATAGAAAAAAAAAATTCAGATACATTTGAGAGAACCTACTAGAAAGAGAACAATATCATCTCACGCAGTTTTAGGATGAGAGAAATTAATCTTTTGTTAATTCCATTTGGAAGATTAGTTACCACTCTTCCATCTACATTATTCATACCTACCAATCAGGTACGCTCTCGCTATTTGGTATTAGGAACTACTCTGAATACACTTGGGATAATTTATTGTATGGTAGGGTTTGATGTTCTTTGTAATTGGTATGTTTATAATTCATAATCTAACATATTTGTCTTGTCTATAGATGATAATGGAGTAGGACGAAAATCAATTTTATTATATCATCTTCATCCCCAAATAAAAGAAAAAAAAGATCCATCCTCATTTTCATATCCAAGAAGTATAACATTTGTCTTATTTAAAGTTATTCTCATATTTGTGTTTGTCACTTTCTTATTGTTTCAAATATTCAATATAAAAAAAAAGTATACTTGTGTTTCTTAATTGTCAAATATTTAGAAAAAATTTAAGTTATATAACTACAAATCAATTGGATAAAACTAAAATAAATATATAAAATAATATTTGATTGTACATAAATAAAATTTTATGCCAACCAAAATATTTATTAATTTTTAATTTTTTAGAACAAAATTGATAAAGTTGATCTTTTTTAATTTAAAAAAAATATATTCAAATTTAAAAATATTTCAAATATTTTTTACTTTCTTTCTCTAAATTATAATGAAATCTCCTTTTTTTTATATACTAACATAGATTATAATACATCACATGAATGAAATCACATAAAAAAATAGTAAATAAATAATAATCTGAATTTAGACATAAAACTTTTTTTTTAATTTTAATATATGTTGAAAGATGATGAACAAAATTCATGACAATAATATTAAATTATAATACTAAATTAATTTTTCTTTATAAAAAACATATAAACAATATTTTAAATGATAAAAAGAAACCACCAATAAAAATATGATAAATAAGTAAAATTCATTAAATTTGTATTCTATAAAATTATAAAATTCAAAATCATAAAATAATGTGACGATACTTACAACATCACTCAATTAATAAAAAAAACTATATAAACTAAGTATAAACTTTTTAATATTTAATAGATTACAAAAATTTATTAATGATTCACTTAACATACCCAAACTTATTTGAACTTATTTTATTGGGAATATTTTGCAGATGTACTATAAGAATTTTACAATGTTTTATACTCTTTGGATGTATAGGAATCTTGTAATGTATGTTCACTAGTGGGGGGCTATACTGATACTTCGGTCTCTATGGAAAGTCTTTTTGGACTTTGGTAATTGAGGTGCTGAATTGATAAAAATGTTATTTGTGCTTTCAAAAATAACATTATACTTAAATTGGAAAAAGATTGAACGATAAAATATACAAAAATTAAAAAAAAAAAAAAAAATATATATATATATATATATATATATATATATATATATATAAAATTTCACTTTCGATTGGAACTCTGTCTAACATAATGGGGGAAAACTCTCGCAATTGCATAACATCATCGAGCAATCTTGTGGATAATAAAAATTTGAACTTTCTGATTATTCATTCTAATGTAGGGGAACTTTCTTCTACTTAAACCAGTTGCTCAATCATATCATGTTTGTATGATTCTACAAAAGTCACATTTCTCGTAAAAAAGAAATTAAAAGTTTCCCAACTGTTAATAAATTTTAACAGTTTCATAGCCAAATCAGAAAAGTTATTGGCAAAAGGTATGTTTTTCATGAAAAAGGGCAAAATATTAGTTGAATGTAGAAAATAAAGGGCGACAACTAAAATTAAAATTAGACGAAATAGAAAAAGGATGGAATGGAAGGGTATAAAATAAAGAGCATTTATTGATTGACTAATATAACTGCAGAAGGCAATAACGATTGTTTACTGAAAAATACTACTAACAGAACTGTCATCGTGAATACGCCAAATAGTTTCACCCAACAGGTTTGCTACAGTAAGAATAGTTAACTGCGGGAAATAGTTCTTCTCTGTAACGGGAATGGTGTTCGTAATAATCACCTCTTGAAATAAGCCACTGGACAGCCTCTCAATTGCTGGAGGGCTACGATCCAAATAAAACAAAACCACCATGATATGAATACTAGCTTATGTACAATACTCAACATGAATACCAAAAGCAACACATAATGATGAAGATGCAGTAAAACATGCATACAGATCAATATATCCATAAGCTTATTGATGTGAAGACAAGCGACGACCAATAAGCTGATTAGCAATATTTATTACTGAACAATTAGCAACTATAGATCAATTGAATAAATAGAATAAAGAACGAAAAATTTATAATTGAAAAGCAAATTACTAAAAAAGGCATAATAATATGGCTTCAGATTTGGCAGTAAACCCGAGACTCGACTTCCATGGCTTCAATTATTAATTAGGGAGACAAAAAGACAAAGCAAAGAATAAAAATGTAGGGCAAACCGAAGGCGATACCTGAAAACAGCATGAGTGCAGCACGCATACACTTCCCTAGCTCCCTCTTCATGTAACAGTGCCGCACCCTTAGCAATGGTCCCTTTCGTCCAAAAACAATTAGAATCAGATACATACCAACAGATATCAATGATGAAAATGGTACAAAGAAACTAATGCATCCATCATTTTTGCCTACTCGACAAGGAAGGAACACCAAAATACTCCTAAGGGAAATGCAAACTGAAACTTTTTAAACAGCAATCAGCCATCTTCCCGGGCAAGATGGACTAAATATGACTGAATTCTTCCCAATCAATTACAGTAGTAAAATCGTGTATTAAAGTTATTGTTTAACCATTTTCTGGTCTCTATAACTAGATTCAGCATTTCCTCAAAGAAGTTAAGCAAATGATAATACTTAGAAACACCAAAGTATGCTAAAAAAAGGAAATTGGAATCCGTTTATAAAATGTTCATTAAGATAGATAATACGACTTCTATCTTAAAATTAGCCAGTCCACGAAAACACACTAAGCAAAATAGAAAAGCAGGATACCAGAGCCATAAAGTAGCATTACAAACAATACACACGCATATCAATACAAGATCCAGCACTTAAATATCTATAAAATTTTAATTAAAAAATCTAGCTAAATATTTTTTTTAAATAGACCTTTTTAACCCAGCAAGTAACCACCATATGCAGTAAAGAAGCGCAGAATAAAGGAATATTTCTTTGCAAATTTCAAAATACGGCGTGGAAATTGACATACCAGCAGTGTCGATCATATCATCCACCATTACTGCAACCTTTCCTTTAACATCACCAATCAGGTTCATCACCTTCAGGGCAAACATAACAAAGATGAATATACCTTCGGAGATCCATGTTGTTAACTTTACCTTAGCTCCGAGGATAATTAGTATTCTATAAAAATAGCCAAACTATGGGCACATCCAAAACTAACAATAAAAAACAAGAATTCTGGCAAATGCCAGTAAGATAGGCTACCGTTGGAGAGTAACATGTCACCCAAATATCCAACATTTCAACCAGCCACAGAAGATAGACTTCCAGGTACAATATCAGATGAAATTTAAATCAAAATACGATAATGTGAATATAACCATTTAGTACACATCAGAAAGGTATTATCAATGCTCACATGTGTTGATTAACCAAAGTGATGCACACGACAAATTCATTTCTGGAAAGAAAGTAATTGTCGAAAATGAAATACCAAAGAAAACCGATAATATTTGTTTAAGAGTATACTCCCTTACATAAATGGAAATTAAAAAAAAAAATCCAGAACGTCAAGGATGAAGACATATTTTGTCAGTAATTACCTCAGCAACATTGTGCCCATGCCGCCTTTTATCTACAATAGCCAAAGGGGCATCAGATAATTTCTTTGCAAAAGCACGAGCTCTTGCAACACCACCAACATCAGGAGAAACAACCACCAGATCACTTGAACTTATGGTCTTGCTGGCGAGATAATCAAGAATCACAGGCTAGTGGAAATCATAAACAATAGTATTAGAAAACAAGTTGCCAAGAATGAAACTACAACCATTCAAAGTTTACTTACTTGACAATGAACGTGATCCACAGGAATATCAAAGTAACCCATGGACTGCCCTGAATGAAGGTCACAAGCAAGAACTCGGTCTGCCCCAGCTTTGGTAATAAGGTTTGCAACAAGTTTAGCAGCAATTGATTCACGCCCTTGAGTCTGTAAAAGAAAAAAAAAGTAAAAAAATCTTATCTTTGATTATAACATTGAGCCTAAACAGGGAAACACAAGAACATAACTTCAAAAAAAAAAAAACTAAGACAGCAACAAGTTAATTTTCCATTTCATGGTGCTGAAAACTCACTTAAGGTCCCAAAGGTGTCATGGAAAGTCTAACCCAACAGAGCACAACAAATAAGATGCAAAGCTTCCAAGTAGGGGAATCTTGGTTGATTTCTAGGTTGTCTTTGGATAGCTAACGGTTTGGTTAGCTCAAGGTTGAAGGGATAAGGGAACCAAAGGAGGTTTCGAGGCTTCTTGGAAGGTTCAAGGTGTAGTATAAAATAGAATGGGGGAAACAGCCAGAAACATCAAAAATAGTCACAAAATTTACAGAAAGGGAACAAAAGTATACCAATGCAATAAACCAATGAGTCAGATATTCTAGTCTGCCACACTGAATCTCAAATACCCTTCGTATAAATTAAAAACTACTGGTTGTAAAGGAAAATTAACAACCCGCAAAAAAGACTTGCCTTTCTATCAGCTCTAGCATATCCAAAGTATGGAATCACAGCAGTGATATTCTTGGCCGATGCTCTCCGACAAGCATCAATCATTATTTTAAGCTCCATGAGATTCTCATTTGCTGGAGGGCAGGTTGGCTGTATAAGGTATACATTGCAACCTCGAACACTCTCTTGTAACTGTACATATATTTCCCCATCAGCAAAACGCTTGATGGAAATCTGTCCAAGTTCCAGGCCCATGTAACGAGCGATTTCCTGATCAAACAAACACATTTAGAGGACAACAAAACTCAACAAAAGCCAGTTCAACAGAAAGACAATTCACGCCAACTTTATTTTCTCACAAGCAACCAATACAACAGAGAGCTACTAGACTCTGAATTCAATAAATAAGCTTTTTCAGTACACGTCATGTTTGTAACCAGATATTGACGCATACCACGTCGCTAGATGACACCATGGTCCAATCTGATATCATTTTTCAATTATATTGATCCTATGAATGAGAAATAAAACTATGAATGTTCATGCAATCTAATTCATTAGCAGAAGTAAAAAAAAAATCAATTGAAAACCAAATATTGTCAGAAAAGTCTATAAAAGCTATTGCGTCAGTCAACAGTCCTTGAATGATGAAAAAGATCTTAAACTTGCATGCATGTCATCGGTCAAATCATATTAGTCCAAAGTACCTGACTGTTCAGCGAATTAATTTCATTCAGGAATTGAAACATCTTCCAGAACAACTAAGACCATTCACTCAAAGAAATAGAAAATAACCTGAGAGAGTACAGGATTGGCCGTGCCAGAAAACAATTTCAACCGGTTACTGTTTCTGCTGACCGCTGTTTCTGCCCTCGCCGATTCTAAGAATTTCGGCAGCGTCCGCTCGTTGAGAACCGGAATGATCGGTTTTCCGTTAGGGAAATTAGACGATTCCGACATGTCACATTTCTGCCATTGAAACAAGAAGAATAGCATAATTGTGAGCAAATAATAATTTAAAAATGATATAACGAAAATAAAGCGGATGATTTTGTGATTACCACGCTGCAAGGCGCGAGGATTCGAGCACGGGAATTGTCGATGTCGACGAAACCTAAGGTTCGAAGAGCGGCAGCATGGGAACTGCCGGTGAAGAGAGAGGAGGAAGAAGAGGAGAAGGTCATGGTGGAAGAAGAAGAAGGAGGTTGAAGCAGGGAGGTTGCCATGAACGGAGTAACGAACGAGTTAGGGTTTGTAGAGTATCTTCTTCTCTGCAAGAGAGAGAAGAGAGGGTTTGGATTGGAGCAGAGCGAAGCGAATTTCGAGCTCTGTTACCAGTGGTGGCGGGTCTTCGTATTTTCCACGAGATTCGGCTTTTTATGTGTTCGCGGCCGCGCGACGTCGTTTTACCAGAATAAAATAATATTAATCAATGGGGAAAATAAATACAACTAAATAAAAAATCATTTAATTCAAATGCTCCTGTACACCTTCTGTGAATGTATTCAAGTTTTAGGTTCAGGTACCGTGTATGTCTTTAAGAAAAAAAAAATGTTTAAAAGAGTGAATTTGGAATTCATTTTAACAAATTTAAATGGTTTCCAACTTATCATTTTGCTAACTTTTTTAAATATATTTTTAATTGAATAATACTAAAACAATATTAAAAAATCATTGAAGAAAAAGAAATGAGAAGGATATGAAGATGAATTTGTCTTTTGGGAGTCATGGTTTGGTGGAGTTTGTATGATGCCAAAAGGAGGGAGTTGTGTCTGGATTTGGACATAGGAAAGTTTGTGTTAGTCAAAATTACCTAAAAGTATGTTTCTTGATGGCGAAATTGAGACCCTATTCGCCACTACTTTTGCTTCGGTGCATGCCAATCCTTTTGTTAAATCAATATGAATATGCTCTCTGTTGTGCACTCATTTAATATGCTGCTTTTTTTTTATTTCATGACATGTTTATATGAATATGAACAAAAAAATACAAAATATTATTTTTCTTTATCTGATTATAAAGAAAATAATAACGATAAATAAGTTTATAAAAAAATAATTTTCATTTTTCTTTTAATCTCTCTTACCGGTAATTCATACCCGAAATCATGATTCCCAAGATTATGATTGCCACAAATTTATGATTTTTTAGGTAATAAATAATATTCTTGAAAATATTGACACAAGCTTTAGAAATCAAAACATAATTTATTATCACTTGGAATTGTTTAATTGTGTGTCTCATCTTGCATGTAAGAATGTTTTTACGAAAATTTAGCTCAAGATTGTTAATGGATTTTTTTTGTTTTGGCATCAATTATTATCTTTAAATAAGTAAATCAAACATGAAAAAAATAATTGAGAATTTTGAGAAAAAAAAAAATCAGATCTCCCTCGTACCCATAATTTAAAGTAGAATTTGTTCAAACTTTTCATTCATTGTCTGAAACACATCATTAGTATCGTTCGATGGTGATATATTTGTTCCCATTCCCCACCTTTGTCCAAAACAATGTGTAGGATGGGAAAATATTAATAAAAAAACAACTTAGTTAATAATTTTAAGAAATTAAAATATTTTTGTCCTTTATCAAAGTTAATATCCCTATCTCTCATTTTATTTCTATCTATATGTACCTACCAGTGTAGCTCTAAATATAATATTATACAATTAAATTAAATTACAATACAGTAACATTAAATGTTATGCTCGTTGAAATAAAAATATAATTAACAGAAACAGTATTATTTAATACCATGTTTTTTAAATATAATATTTTTATTCTATTAATTAAATATAATGTATGTAAGGTACATCTGTTTCAAAACTTTGCATGTTTTATTTTTAAAAATTACAATAACTATTATCATATTTTATTTTTAATATATAAAAAATTATAATATTACCAAAACGTTTAAATTGCTAATTCTTAATTTTGTTTATATTTATTTATATAATTAAATACATGTTTAATTTTTATTAATTGTTATATACATCTATTAAAAAATAAAATTAATATGCAATTAATTAATTATATACTAATTTTAATTATGTTTATTTAATAAATAGTGTAACAATTATTAAATATTCAATTGTGTTAAATTTTAATCATTAAAAAAAATTCAAATTAAATTATTTTATTAAAACTATAATCTTTTTATTATAATAAAAGAATACATCAACACTTATTATTTAACATTTATTTTTTATTTGGAAAAGATAATACCAAATATTCTAAATTTATCCTAAAATTTTAACATTTTTTATATAGCTACATCCAACTTGGTTTTATGTTAATTAATTAATTTATTTAATTTATATGTGAGTGTGTACATGTGAACGAGTGTGTATGTGTATAAGTTAGTTTCGCATACAGTAAACATAATAAAGTTGAGTATCATATATAAATAAAAACTCAAACTTATGAATTTATTACTTGTACGTTAGAAATAATAGTCAAAGTGATATATATAAATAAAAACTCAAACTTATGAATTCATTATCTTTATGTTAGAAATAATAGTCAAAGTGATATTGTAGAAACTCCTTCTCGTTTTAAAAATGAATATTTATTTAAAAATATATATTTAAATATATTTGTAACATACTAAAAAAATTTAAATATTATATTTATGTTAAATAATACACATCATGCTTTACGTAAACAAATTCATTTATGACAATTCTTCAACATAATTAATATCAATCCTATTTTACATATTTTTATTTATATAAATCTTCAACATTTTTTTTCAAGATAATTAATATAATCTTCTTTCAATTTCATACAATTTGATAAACTTTTTTTTTTCATTTTAAACAATAACTCAAATTCCATTATAACAATAATAATAATAATAATAATAATAATTTTATTAAAATAATAAAAAGAAGAATAATTATTTTATAAAATTAATCACAAATGCTTTATTTCAGCTTAATGACATCCCATTTAAATAAAGTAATTCAACTAAATTAAAACATCACATCGTTATAAGAAGAGCAGAGCTATCAGATGAACATCATAACCAAAGAATGCACTTTTACAATCATCCATAAAGGTACATAAATATACTGAGGCATACCAAACATAATGCCATGAACTAAACATAAAAGCTGACAATATAACAGTTTGCAAAAGGAGGGTTGCCACTAGGACGACTATTACAAAAAGGCCACATGGCCGTGAAACTGCTCCTAGGAGCCACCAATAACAGGATACTCTAAGCTGCACCGCTGCTACCACCAGACCCACCTTGAACGTTTCTCTCATCTGCTCCCACCAAAAGGTGATCATCGCAAAAGAAGAAAAAAAGACAAGCACCAACACGAAATGAAAGGGTAAGCTAGTGTAAAATCATTTGAACATATTATACCAATCAGGTACTTAAAACAATTCCAAGTATACAACACATTAGGCACACTGAATCATGTTATGGCAAGCAAGCAGGACACTATAACTCAATTATCCGGATAAATATCATAAGATGGGATTCACTGGACGCTTGCACTTGTGGTGACCTCTACTGCTCTGCAGAGCCATTGCCAATGGGTTTCACCCTACCACACACAAGGTTAGCCTTCAAGCATTTAAGGCTATTATCCTGCCAAAGACTAGGGCCTCACGCTTCTCTCACCACTTGGATCAGTTTGCTCTACATGAGACTCACTAACTCTTTAGAGTTTCAGGATGCGATCCTTTCTTCAATCCTTATCCTAATTATATACACTACACACCACCATGAGATCTCCCCACGAGACTCATGGAATTACGCCTATCTCACAACCAAAATCATGTTTCTCATACCATTTTCATCACTTTTATTTCATTCATCCAACTCTCATGTTAAGACACCACCAACCCACAATTCCATGATCCATCTCATACCAAGCGTGCCAATTTCATTCATAGGATTCTAACAACCAAGCATATTCACTTACAACATGTCTAGGAAGAGTAATCCATACAAAACATGCAACAAATCATCCAACCTTTCAAGAAAACAGTGTCAGAACGCACCACTGCACTACCCTCGCTCAAGCTAGGAGCCCTCGCTCAGGTGAGGGAAGTTTCCTCGCTTAAGTTGTAGGCTCTCGCTTAGGCGAGACTGCAACAGTGGCCCTTGGGAGATTTTCACGAGCTCTCGCTTAGGCGAGGCCTTCTCACCTGAGCGAGACAGGGTGTCGCTCAAACTGGCCGCCTGGGCGAGCGCTCGAGGCAGAACCTTGGGCGAGCTTCTGCTATTCTCGCCTAGGCGAGACGAGCTCACTTGGGCGAGAATATCAGTTCTTCCCCATTGTTCCACGCATGCAACCCAAAAACAATCCAACCAAACATTATATTTTTGATCTCACACGAGCACAAACATTTCCCAAATCATTTTATGCAAAATCAGAAGTGAAAACAAGCACCTACAGTAAAAAGACGAAAAAACTAGCTTCCCTTACCTTGCTTAGGTACCAAAATGCAACAGACTCGCAACTAAAGAGTATCGCAACTCCAAGAACTATTGTAGTGAGCTGTAAAGTGAAAACCAGGACAAAAACAAGGGTACAAAGTTAAACCCTAACCAGACTAACGTACTACAACGGTGAAAAAAGGAAGAACAAATTAGGAACTTCAAGGTTTACTTACCTAGAAGCAGAATGAACGTAGCTAGCCAAGAAGGAGGGAGGTTCGTTGCGCCCTAGCAGAGCTCTAGTTGGAGAAAAGGTTAGGGGAGAGAAATTTGATTTTCTGCAAATGAGACAGAATGCAAGGATTAGGGGGGCTGGAAAGGGTATTGGGTCCCTTATTGGGTCGGCCTTAGGCCTACGAAACGGGCTAGGCCCATACACATATAAGCTAGAAAAAGGGGGCTTACAGGTACCATTTTCATTTTAAGAAATTTCAACAATTTTATTTTTTTTTTATTTTAAATAATAACTCACATTTTATTATAACATAATCTATAACAATATATATAAAGAGGATTTTCTCCTTTCTATTCACATTTCAAAATACAAATTTTATCCTTTAAAACATAATTATTTATTAAATTTTTAAAATTGACTGTTACTTTTACAATTTTTTTATAAAATTGTCTATCTCTACTCTTATCTTTTTCTCTATTTATGAACAATTATTCTCTCATCTTTTCTGATATTTTACTTTTTTTAATAAATATAATTTTATTTTATATATTAACTTAATAACATTACATTATCATCACCTACTAATATAATATAATTAAAATTTATATTAAAATAATTAAATTTTATACACTAATTTACAATAATTAAAATTTATTTTAATTTACTTAAGTTTGAGATAATAATTTTTCATTTTATCATTTAAAATATATTTTTAATCTATCGAAATTATCACAACATTCGCGGACTTTCATATCAGATTTCTTACTTTTTTTATCATTTTTTCCTTGATAAATCATTTTCAACTTTTTCTTCTTCTTCTCAAATCCATCTTGTATAACAAACACACACATGAAAATGTTATTTTAAAATAATAGATATAAATGTTATCTAGAGAATAAGTACAATTTTATTAATTAGTTATATTCAATGTAAAAAAGAGCAATTAGTTTTTCTTATTATTTTGTTACAGTTCATTCATGAACTATTAATGTATAATCAAAACATAAATTTAAAAGAATAAAAAAGCATTTATTTATTCATTTTATAGCTGTTGATATGTTTAATGTTTGAAAATTTGTTTAAAACTAAAAATAATAGATTATCAGTATTTAAAATAACAACTTACCAGCTTTAATATATAAAAAGCTAACTAAAAATAATAAATTTAAAAGTGGATAGATTTAAGCATTAATTATAGTTAAATTGAAATTAATATATTTATGCGTAAAAGGGATAGATTTAAAAGATCAAATATTAGAACTTAAAGTATCGATTTATTTTTTCTCGTATACATATTTCACTATTATAATTTTTTATATTACATAAAATTTTTCTTTTAAATTTATTAAATAATTTTATAAAAAAAATATTTTTTCTATTATTTTTCAAAAAATTTAATTGACAAATAATTTCATAATAATATTTTTTTATAAAATTATAAAATTTGTAAGTTTTTTTTATAATTTTTTTTATGACAAGTATTTTATATAAAATATTTCGTAAGAAAAATTTATAGCAATATTTTATAATTTTTTTTTCATTTGCAAGTATTTTTTATAAAAAGAATTCAAAACAAAATTATTAGAGAATATGAGTTTTTTTATAGTATTTTTTTATTTTTATCAATAGTTTTTTTTAGATTGAAATAATTATTTTACATGTTTTTATTTTTAAGTGGTATTTTTTTAAAAATTTAACCATTTTTTTATATGGCTGTTTTTCTTTTCTAAAGTTAACCTATATTTTAAAATAAAATAATTTTATATAATAAAAAAATTATCTCAAAATAGATAAAAACTATATTTATATTAAAATTTATTTTTATTTATTTTTATAATCATCATTGAACTATTCTTTATTTTCATACAAAAAATACATACATGTAACATATGTGTCTCCACTAATTTATTTATATACACTTTTTTTTATCTATAGTTTTTTTTTTTAAATTAAACTAATTACTTGACATATTTCACTTTTTAAGTCATTAGTGCAGTAAGGGCTTTTTGCCCCGGTTATTTTCCTCATTTTGCCTCGGGTCTGGAACCGAGGCATATTGGGACGAGACCTAAAGACACCCCTTTTGGCTTCGGTCGTTACCCGAAGCCATAAAGTTCCTTTTATGCTTCGGTTCTAAATGAACCGAAGCCATAGTGTTCCGTAACGCATCGCCGACGAAACGCAACGGCCACCACCATCTTCCTCGCCATGAGCGAACTAGATCTGCATATGTTCGTTGTCAGCCACCGCGCCACCTGCAACGAACCATAACCACGGCCAACCTCCATGGAAGCCACCGCGTCACGCTCAGCAGCACCACCGCGACCACGAGTTCCGGCACCGCAACAGCAGCCTGCGTTCCGCAACAGCAACAACATTGTCTGGACCTGCAATCGCACACGAGCCAGATTCGAACGATCCTCAACGCTGTGCAGATCTGCAACTGCGACCAACACCTCCATTGCAACAGCGAGAGCAAACACAGATCCACTGCCTGCACGCGAGCCAGATTCGAACGATCCTCAACGCTGCGCAGATCTGCAACTGCGACCAACACCTCCATTGCAGCAGCGAGAGCAACCTGCAACAACAGCGTCAACGAGCCATGGAACAGCCATGCCAGAGGGAGAAGAGAAAGGGTACTGTTGCGGATAGGGGGCGCGGGGAAGAAGAAGAGAAAGGGGGCTTGCGAATTTGGTGCCCTAATTAAACCATATGGCCTCAGTTATTAATTGAACCGAGGCATATAGCCCTATTTGGCACCGATTCATACTCACCCGAGGCCAAAGAGGTAACAGCTAGTGGGTTTTTGGCTTCGGGTCTGTGTAACCGAAGCATATGAGCCTCCTTTGGCACCGGTTTTTGGCGAACCGAAGCATATATCTCTCTTTTGCTTCGGGTTAGGCTGAACCGAGGCATAAAAGTTGTCTGAAATTGCAAAAATGCCACCGCGTCATTATATGCTTCGGTTCCTGGACAACCGAAGCATATAAGACGAGGTAAAAATCAATTTCTGCACTAGTGAGTGTTATTTTTTAAAATTTTACCGTTTTTCTTTATGACTGTTTTTTTAATTTATTTATTTTTTTAAAACTAAAATATCTATATATAATTAAAAAATACAATAATATTTTATTATATAAATATATTTATATTTAGTTTTATGGTTATATTTGTTTTTTTGTTATCATAAAATTAATAATAAAACACATGTACATGTTACACATATGTTTCTACTAGTTTATTTATGAAAATATTAATGGAAATCAGAATAAAAAAAACAGAATTATATCAAATAACTAAAAATAATATATTTTTCTTTGTTATTAATATTTTTTAATCATTTTATTATTATAACTAATATAGAAAAGGTGCAGATAAATAATTATGAACCATCTCCATTTAAAAAAAAAAAACAGTTTTAGTATCTTTATAATGTTTTATGTTGCAAGTAACTCTTCATATTTTTATGTTTTTCTTAATATTTTTTTTGAGAAGTTAAAATTTTTTTTCCTTACATTTTCCATGCATTTCAGTTGAAATGAACCACCGATTTTATATTTTTTTGATGAGGTTCATTCAGATACTATCAATACTTTACATTTTAAACTCTTCTAAGTCATTCCATTGAACCTGGTGTATATCTTTTACATTCACTCATAGAAATACACGTGTTACACATGTGTTTATTTTTTATGATAATGAAAAGAATAAAATTATTACTATAATTAGAAAACTAAATATAAATTATTTTTATAATTTTATAATTTTTTTATTTTATAGATAATTTTTAATTAAAAAGTGATTAAGTTTAGAAAAGCAGCTAAATAAAAAAATAAAAAATAATTACTTAAAATATAAAAATGAAGAATATATATATATATATATATATATATATATATATATATATATATATATATATATATAAAATAAAATAAAAATTTTATATATATAAAAAATATATAAAAAAAAAATAGATTTATAATAATAACACTAACATGTGACACTAATATTGATATGTGACAAGATCCTGACTTGACAAATGACAATTTATACTTTAAACAAATTAACAAAAATTGAAAATTTTATGAATTGAATACCAATTTAAGGTCAACCGAACAGAAATTATCCAATTGAACCATTTTCAATGATGTTCACTTGTGAAAATTGATTAGAGGAAGATGGATAAGATGGATTTGAGTGGATTAAATGGTGAAATTTGTGTTGTTCACTTTAAATAATGATTTGAAGGGATGAGGTGAAAGTGAGTGAATTTATAAGTAAAGTTTGTGAATATTTGTAAGTGACTTGATTGATGTGATACATTAGAAATCAAGTTTAATTGAAAGAAAAATAAGATTACAAAGTTGTCTTTGATGTTGAAAGTAATCTAAAATTATATTTAGATGAATTAAATTTATTTTATAAAAAATATTTAATGAATAAATTGAAAAAAAAAACATTTTAATTAAAACATAATATAATACAGTATATTTATATATTGAGTTTTTTTGTTTGGTAAACCATTTAAAAGATGAGGTATTAATTATTTTTGTAAGCATAATCTTAAATATCATATTTTTACATTATTATTATTATAATTATGCAACATTATTAGTGATGATTTGTGTAATTAATTTTACATAAATTAACAAAACATGCAAGTGAACCAATTTAAATTAAAAAATAATAATAATGAAGGGCATTGCAATAATTTTATCCCAATTACCTTCAAATCTTTATCTATGAAAGATGATGAAAAAATAATTAAATAATCCATTCATTTCTTTCTTTTTCAAATTCCTATAAGGAAACACCTAATTCACTCTCAAATTAGTCCTCTTTGGTTCCTCTAAATAATAAATCTCTCCAAGTCTCAACTGAACACAATCTAAAAGATAAGAGAATTAATTTGAATAAAAAAAATATGAAGGGACAAAATTGAATTAACCAAACAAATACTCAAATATATAATTAAATCTAAAAAATGTTTTAATATATTAAAATATAAACTTACTCTTTTGCCCTTATTGTTAAGTTTAATAAAAAATAAAATACATTTACTTAAAATCAATTTTAAATAAAATCTGAATGATTAATTTAAAAAAATAATTAATAGGTGTAACTAATTTAAAATATGTTTTGATTAGTTGGAAATAATTTGAATTAAATATTACATGATAAAAAAATTAATACTATTGTTAAATAATTTGTTTTTTTTTTATTATTATTATTGTAGATAGTAGGCTAAAGAAAACGTGTGGAGTGCATGCAAATGACATTACCCACTACAAAGCAAGGGTGGGTAAGTCTTTCTAGAGAGTGTTGAGAGTAAGACTAAACTTATAAAATCACATCTCATGCCCTTAAATTTAAATTTTCACGATTGAAACAAACAGTGTTAATCCACCATCTTCCATCTTTGTGTGTACATATTTAAAAACAAAAGAAAACACACTGCAAAAGTAAAAAATGATAAATAATATAAAAATTAAATTAAAACATAATATATAATAAAGCACATGTTTTGAACTAGATAAATAAGTATTTAATAAATCATTTTGAAATAAGACTAATAAACCATTCTGAAATAAGACATTTTAAATTTCACTATTTCCATATGAATTTTGACATTTCAATTAAATTTGTATCTCAAAATCATAAATAATATTTTTCATCACATTGTAATAAACCATTTCAATAAAATATTTTTTATATAAATTTAATTTTCAAACATTGTCCACCAAATATTGCATAGTTTTCATTCTAATAAAAAAAAAAATTCTGCACACTAGTTGTACTAAGAAAATATTATTTATAATATATTTTAAAATAATTAAAAAATCATTTCAGATTTATTCTTCACAGTTTATATATGTATACACACATATTCAGATAAAATTTAAACAAATTTGTGCACTATAATCTTGAGTATAATAAAGTTGAATAACAAAATATCTAATAATCACTCTACATCAAACGAAGAATAACTAAGTCACTCTTTGCATCATACAAGTGGGTACCATTTTAAAAATACAACTTACTTAAATATTATAATTTACAATCTGCAAGTGGGTAATTGACATCAGAATTCTTATAGGTATCTACGAAATTTTTAATTTAATATAATGTTATAATGTAATAATTGTAATGGCTAAATAAGATACACAAACACTACAAATTTTTAACAATAAGATATTAACATGTATATCTCGCCGCATCATTTAATGTATGTTATTTTTCATATATATTATTATATTTAATATAAAAATGGCACGTAGAGAATTAAATTAAATGACTGATGACTTTATATAACCATAGAAAAGTAAATAAAAGGAAAATGACTTTTTAAATGTTCTAAGTACCTTAACATTATCACCATTATAAATGTGCATGTGATGTGATGTTGATGAAATAGATTGCATGATATAGTTTTACTGAGAAACAAAATAGCTTTACAATTAAAATGATTTCTCTATAATTACCACCTCATACTTTTCTTTTTCTAGATGTTTATGAGGCTTTCATTATTTATTCATGGATCATAAAGAAGAAATATTTAACCTTTTAAATCAAGTTGTTGTATTATACATTACAATATATTTTTTCAACTTATGATTCGTACTAAAATAGTTTAACTTTATTTTTTAAATTATTATACTTTATATGATATTTTGTATTATGTTAAATATGTTTTTAATTCTTCTTTGTAATTTTGAATCAATTTGGTCTTTATTTTTAGTAATGTGTGAATTTAATCATTTTAATCAAATTTTGTTAAGTTTATTTAACGTTTTAAACAAATTCTCAGATAAATTTTACAAAATTTGGTTAAAATGACTAAATTCACGCATTTCAAAAATTGAGACTAAATTGAGTCAAAATTTTGAATAAATACTAATTGTAATTTTTACTGGAAGTTAAAAGACAAAAAATATATTTATCCTTTAATATTGGAATCTAAAATAAAATTAAAAAAAAATTCTAGCATCTTTTTATTTTATTTTTATAACTTAATGTAAAATGATATTTTAAAATTTCAATCAACAATTTAAACTGTGATATACATTTTATTTTTAACTAATAGTTAACAGTGAATCCTCCTCAATCGATGTGTGAATCAAAGAGTTTCTAATCCTAAAACACCTTATTGAAGCAATACATTTTCATTAAGCTATGAATGTATCACATGGAAAGAAGAAACTTTGTTTGAAATATGACAATTTTATAACAGTAAATTACGAATTTTATCTTAATGATAGTCAAGTATTCTACATTGTATGTTTTATTTTTACATATAGACATTGATATGTTCTTGTTTTCAGAGTAAATATGAATGGTGAATTCAACCTGTCTATCCTGTAAAATTTGTTGTTGTAGTTATTATACCAAACTTTTTGTATATCTTATGCACATTTTTATAGTTTTTGTTGTAAAAGGAACAAACTTTTTGCATATCTTATGCACATTCTTGTAGTATTTGTTGTAAAAGTAACATAACACTCCACAAGTGCTTTACGTGCTTTACTTTAATTATTATTTATTCTTTGTTGATTGTACATTTTATTTCTATAAAGAGTTCAAATGTTATATTTCATGCTTCTAATGATTTATTTTATCGATTAAACTATACGTATCATCAAATTATTTTTATACATCAAGAACTAATATAAATGATTTAATATTTTATCTATGTGTATCTATTTAGATATTTTTCATATCTGATATAATTTGTTTATGTGAACGATAATTTTCATCATGAGTTTGTTTTGGTCTTTACATTTTTATTTTATGTGTAACAATTTCTTTTCATATTTTGTATTATTTTTTATAAAATTTTATGTGATGTCAAATAATCGATGAAATTTTGGTTATCATAATTTCGATAATACCTAATATAGACTTATTTTAGAAATAATTATTTAAAATTCTTATCACATGTTACTAGGTGAAAAAAAATCAACACGATACAAAATTAATATCACACTTTTTACAACCGTACAAAAAAAAAAAATAACTGATAAAGATAGCCTTTTTCACTTTTCTTTTACAATAATTTAGTAGAAATGGAAAACATTTATAAAGTACATTGTTTTAGGGTACTAAATACAAACCAAACATCAAAGAATATGTAATTTCATTTTTTTATTTTTGAAAAACTAGAAATCTCTCGTATGAAACATCCTTTTAAAACTTGTAGCCTAAGTGGAATTACGCAAATGGATTGGCCCAAAATTTTTAAATAATACTAATATTTTTTAGAAGCTGAAAAATAATATTATTTTATTAAAAGATATACGTATGTTATAATTTATACCAAATCAACCTCCATCTAAAATTAAAATTAATTTCATTTATTTGATTTAACTTTTCAGTGTTTTATTTTCTTTAAGAATTTAGAAATATTTTTATATTTTTATTTTATTTAAAATTGGGCTAAAATAGTTTGTTGGTCCACAATGTAAGGTTAGAAAACTATTTCTATAATCTTGTGACGAGCATTTCTTCTTGCACCTTTTTTTTCCTGCAACTCCATAAAATAGTTTATCACATCTTACCACTTAATAAAAATATATTAAAAAACTTATTTATCTTGTTCGTCCTTATTCACACGTCTCTCTTGACTTTCACGTTGTCATCTTTATCATTGTTCTCATCTATCACAAATTTCATATTCACAAAATTATTTTTGGATTGACCAATTTAGAATGCACTTCTAAATCCCATAGTGTATACCATATTGCCCAATGTGATATGTAAAATTATAGTCTCTTTCAGAATCATTATTTATCCATTTTGTTGAACTAGTTGGACATACGGGAAAATTTGTTCGAATACTAGTTGCACATCCATTATCTTTGTTGTTGTCCCTTCATCATTTGGACGCAATGACACCCATATTCCCTGATATGGACAAAGTACAGACTTTGGGACTTGCATAACAAACCACACATAACAAACCTAAATAAAACAAAAAACAAGAAAATATGCACTTTCGAATTGATCAATCTAGTATACATTATTGGATCTAGGAGTGTATGTTGGATTACTCACCCAATCTAGTATGTAAATTTACATACTGAAATGACCATTCCAGTATGTATTACTAAATTCAAAAATCATACCATGTCGACTAATTTGGTATGTGAATTTACATATGGGATGGATAACATGATATACACTCTCGAATCTAGAAGTGCATTATGAATTAGTCAATCCAAAAATAATTTTGTGAAAATAAAATTGGTGATGAATGAGGAAGATGATAAAGATAACACGTGAAGGTCAAAAGAGGGATGATGTGAAAAAAAAGAAAGAAATTTAGGATTTTTAATATATTTATTCAAATTGAAATATAAGATGGGAATAAAATATTTGATGGGAGTCGTAAGAAGAAAAAAGGGGATGAAGGAAGAAATGTTCTCTTATTAGTCACCCTTGCTCATCTTAGAAGAATATTGTTGATAGTGATAGAGAAATCCAAATTATCTCTAATCATATATATAAAGGATTCTCCTTGTGCTATTTTTTTTTAAATAATTTTTTTAAAATTAAAATAATTATTTAATTAATTACATTATTTCTTTAAACTTAACTATTTGTTTAATTTGATATTTTTTAATTATAAAAATATCTATAAAATAAATAAAAATATTTATAATAAAATAAATAAAAATATTTATAATAAAATTACAAAAATAATTTATATTATAATAATATTTATTATTTTATTATTTTTATATTATAAAAAATAATATAAATTATGTGTTTTTACTAGTCTTTTATTTAACTAAGAGAATTAATTTTTATTATGATCTCTTTATTATCAGTTTTACCTTATGATTGTAAATTATTTTATATTTTATATTTGGTATTTATTTTTTTAAATTTAATTACTTATCTATTATAATTTTTTTAATAAAAAATTTATTTATTTTATTTATTCACATATATATATATATATATATATATATATATATATATATATAAAAATTTTTTTGTGTCCACATTTAATTTCTAACTTTATCTTTTGAATATATGGTTTTTAAATTAAAATAATTATTTTATTAATTTTATTTTTTAAGTGATGTATGTAACGTCCCGTTTAATAAACGTAATTAAAAGAAACGCCACACATAAATAGTACAATAGCGCAGTCTTGGGATTCTTAACCCAACCCCTACAAAACCAGGCACACCACGATGCCAAAAGAGAACAACTGAAAAGTTGCAAATACAGGTAGAGTAATAAAGCATATTGAAATACATGGGTGTTCCTCGCATCTGCTCCCAAAGAAACTAAGATCCATCTCATGCAGATTATGCAGCGGAACCATCACCTCCCTGTTGCCCGCGGGTGTTCCTCGCATCTGCTCACATCAACAAGTTGATGATCATCGCAAGAAAGAGTACCACACAGCAGAACACACAACAATAAAAGTAGGGTAAGCTAGAGCACAAAAGACTTCATCCATACAATTAGACATATTTTCACAATCTCATATACACATCTCAATCCAGCATGTTATGACTCCTTAGACAATACACTAAGACACGACTCGACTCATCCGGATACGTATAACCTGGTCGGATTCAGCGGATGCTCGCACTTGTGGTGGATACCTCTGCTCACCCCCGAGCTATGTGTTACAAGTGTTACAATAAATCAATTTCCCTCACCACAAGCTTAGCCTTTAATGAATTTCAGGCCTTTTGCTACTCTCACCACAGGAGTCAGTCCGCTCTAGATGAGACTAACTGACTCCTTAGAGCGTCGATGCAACCTTACTTTGAATCCTTACCTAGTTATACAGATGGGGCACCACCATGGACACCCACTAACAGGGGCCATGAAATTATGTCCCGACCACTGAAGCACGATCCGGAAATCCCACTTAGGGATTTCCAAGGAATTACGCACTGACACGGACCAAGCATACCAAACCAATCGATAAATATTATAGCATAATTATATATATACCTCACATACCATCTTTTGATAATTCACCCTTTTTCATTTCTTTCTCAGTGGTTCCATACTCAACCATTTCTCTCCAACCATAGTTATGGGATTTCAGATCATGCCAATACCATGCCCCTTTAACACCAACCGTCTCATTTAGTTCACATGCCAAGTTCTCACAGTATCCATCATTCACCATTCATGAATCATATCACGCATACATAACAATCCATTATACATTTCTCATCATAACAATCATACCCAAACAATTACCAATCATCCAAGAGCAACAAAGCAACCAAACAACGCACTGCCTCGCCCAGCCCCTCGCTCAGGCTGAAGGATCTCGCTTAGGCGAGACGTGCTCGCTCAGGCGAGACGTGCTCGCTCAGGCGAGCCCCATTCGCCTAGGCGAGGGCTAAAAAAAGGAAGTAGGAGCGCACGTGGGATCTCGCTTAGGCGAGACCCCTCTCGCCTGGGCGAGATGCTCGCTCGCTCAAAAAGCCGAGTTGGTCGCCTGAGCGACCTTTCGCGTAAAAAGGTTCTGGGCGAGTCCCTTTCCATCTCGCCCAGGCGAGTCCCTTTCCATCTCGCCTAGGCGAGACTGGCTCGCTTGGGCGAGATTATCAGGTCTCGCCACTGTTTTCCTGCAATAGTCACACCCACCAGTCCAAAACAACACGCCAAAACATTTCAAGCATTCAGAACATCATATCAACCAGAGACTCTCAGCACAACAACAAAAATAACAGTAAAAACGAAGTACATGAGTGGGTTCTAGCTTCCCTTACCTGGAATGAGCTAGAATCAGATCTCGACACCAAACAACGTAACACCATGACTCTAGAAAGGATTACAGCAATGGACCGAAGAGAGAGTTGTACGCACTTGGAAACGAACGGGAAAACCGAAACCCTAGCAGAGGAAGAAGGATGGCTGCAACTCTTAGGACTAGGAACAACTTTTCTGAAAATGAGAAGGAGTGTTAGGTTTAGGGCAGACTCAGGGGTTTTATCTGTTGGGCCAGCTTTAAGCCCACTTACAAAAGGGCAGCCCCTTTAATTTAGAGCAGATGGAGCAACACAATATTTTAATGGGCCTTACAATATATATATATATATATATATATATATTTAATTTAATATTTTTTATTTGATTATTTTCTAATTTTAACCATTTTATTTTTTTATTATGGTAAAAAAATAACACACATAATACATATGTTTTTAGTATTACGCATATGTTTTTAGTAGTTATAATAAAAGAAATAAATACACATAAAGTTTTCACTAGTATTAACTAATAAATATTTTTGACAAATTCTTCGAATGAAAAACATTTTAAAATATTGTATAAATATTGTTTTTCCTCTTTTCCGAAACGAAAATGATATTCCAACATAATTTTTGAACTCATTTTTGATATGGCTGACGTGGCTGACTTTTTTTATTTTTAATTTTTTTTTAAATGAAACTTAAGTGATGTGCACGTGTCTGGAAGTTACCTTGAAACTTCCTTTTGGCAAAATGAAATGAGATGGGGAGAGAGAAAGGAGAGAAAGTGTTGTTTGTGTGCTAAAGAGAGAAATGCGTAATCAAACGGAGAGAGAGCAACGCCTGGGTCAACTCCAGTTGTCAGAGAAACGAAGAAAGAGAGAGATCAAAAGCCATAGAAGAAGACGTTTGTGGTTGCCGGAGAACATAGGTGTGACTAGAAGTCATCGACGACGACGTTTCCCAATTTAATCAAAGAAGACGGCCACTAGGGCTTCCAAAAATCCAACACCTCCGACAAAAAATCGCTTCCAGAGGTGGGGAGTTCTGTCAAATTATATGGGGAGTGCTGGCAAAGATTTTGACATTCCGATTTTCAAATAAAAAATGGAACACCCACCATAAGGTGCACAACATCATGACCTCACATTCATGGAAATTAAATTAAATTAAAGTTACAGTGGGCTCAAAAATCTTTTATCTTTCTTGCTTGGAGGCATTTCCAAATAAATAAAAACAAACAACCGCTCCCAGAGGTGGGGAGTTCTCTCAACTTATATGGGGAGTGCTGACAAAGATTTTGGTATTCAGATTTTGAAATAAAGAATGGAACACCCACCAAAAGGTGCACAACATCATCACCTCACATTTATGGAAATGAAATAATTAAATTAAAGTTATAGTGAGCTCAAAAATCCTTTATCTTCCTTGCTTTGAGGCATTTCCAAATAAATAAAACAAACAACCGCTCCCAGTGGTGGGGAGTGCTCTCATGTTACATGGGGAGTCATGGCAAAGATTTTGGTATTCAGATTTTGAAATAAAAAATGGAACACCCACCATAAGGTGCACAACATCATCACCCCACATTCATGAAAATGAAATTAAATTAAAGTGACAAAGTGGGTGTTCCATTTTTTAATTTCAAAATCTGAATACCAAAATCTTTGCCATGACTCCCCATGTAATATGAGAGCACTCCCCACCTCTGGGAGCGGTTGTTTGTTTTATTAATTTGGAAATACCTCCAATCAAGGAAGATGAAGCATTTTTGAGCCCTTTGTCACTTTATTTTTAATTTCATTTCCATGAATGTGAGGTGATGATGTTGTGCACCTTATGGTGGGTGTTCCATTTTTTATTTCAAAATTTTAATACCAAAATCTTTGCCAACACTCCCCATATAATTTGTGAGAACTCCCCACCTCTGGGAGCGGTTGTTTATTTTTATTTATTTGGAAATGCCTCCAATCAAGGAAGAAGAAGCATTTTTGAGCCCTTTGTCACTTTAATTTAATTTCATTTCCATGAATGTGAGGTGATGATATTGTGCACCTTATGGTAGGTGTTCCATTTTTTATTTCAAGATCTGAATACCAAAATTTTTGCCATGACTCCACATTAATATGATAGCACTCCCCACCTCTAAGAGCGGTTGTTTGTTTTATTTATTTGGAAATGCCTCCAAGCAAGGAAGATAAAGGATTTTTGAGCCCACTATAACTTTAATTTAATTTCATTTCCATGAATGTGAGGTGATGATGTTGTGCAGCTTTTGGTGGGTGTTCCATTTTTTATTTCAAAATCTGAATACCAAAATCTTTGCCATAATATGAGAGCACTCCCCACTTCTGGGAGCGATTATTTGTTTTATTTATTTAGAAATGCATCCAAGCAAGATAAGGATTTTTGAGCCCACTATGACTTTAATTTAATTTCATTTCCATGAATGTGAGGTGATGATGTTGTGCACCTTTTGGTGGGTGTTCCATTTCTTATTTCAAAATCTGAATACCAAAATCTTTGTCAGCACTCCCCATATAATTTGAGAGAATGCCCCACTTATGGGAACGATTGTATATTTTTATTTATTTGGAAATGCCTCCAAACAAGCAATATAAAAGATTTAATTTAATTAATTTCCATGAATGTGAGGTCATGATGTTGTGCAACTTATGGTGGGTGTTTCATTTTTTATTTGAAAATTGGAATGCCAAAATCTTTGCCAGCACTTCCCATATAATTTGAGAAACTCCCCACCTCTGGGAGCGATTGTTTGTCGTTGGATTTTTGGAAGCCTAGTGGCCGTCTTCTTTGATTAACTGTGGAAACGTCGCCTTCGATGACTTCTAGTCACACACCTCTGTTCTCCGGCAACCACAAACGTCTTCTTCTATGGCTTTTGATCTCTCTCTTTCTCCGTTTCTCTAACAACTGGAGTTGACCTAGGCGTTGCTCTCTCTCCGTTTGATTACGCCTTTCTCTTTATTGCATAAACAACACTTTCTCTCCTTTCTCTCTCCCTGTCTCATTTCATTTTGCCAAAAGGAAGTTTCAGGATAACTTCCAGATACACATCACTTAAATTTCATTTAAAAAAAAAGTTTTAAAAATAAAAAAAGCCAGCCATGTCACCCACTTAAAAAATGAATTAAAAAATTAAGTTCGAATATCATTTTCGTTTCCGAAACCCTTCTCTGATTTTCCCTTCCCCTCCTCCCCTTAATCTAATCCCATATCTTCACTCTTTGCTTCTAATATTTGTTCATTGAATTGGAGGTAAGTTACTATTTCGTCTTTTACTTCGCTACCAGATAATTCCATACTCTCTCTCACAATTTTTGTCTCATAAACAATGTTAAAACCTTCACTCATAGATTCATCTGTGTATTTTTCAAAATCAACAATCTTTTGGTTTGGAAGATTCTGGTGGTAACTCTTCTGATTGGATGGTTGCAATCAGAAAGATCTTCCATTGTCTTCAATTCCTCTATTATAACATGTATTTCACTGTGTACCGACGATTTATCACGCTCAATATATATAAAAAAAAACTTGGTTAGAAACATAAAAGGTGAATGAAGTAGTAACACTGCACATTTCGGTTTATTACTATTTCAATTTCGCAATATTTGATTGCGTTCTAAGTGCGCCTCCAAACAAATTTGTAACTTGAGGGTCAATTTGAGGCTACTCAATTCCGGCCTCAATACCACCTCCAAATCTGTACTCGAAACAGAATACAGATGGAAGTTTCATCCCGCACACACTGTCAGGGTATAGGACGATGATTCAGAGATGGCAAATGTTGCTGGAATTTGTCATAGAGAAGTAAATGTGGCTACTGATTTGAAAAAAAGGGCACCCCAAAGCTGAATTATGTTCAAAACCTGGCTTAAACGACCAGATGATCTTTGCTCTGTTCTAGGACACAGTTTTTGCTTAGCTTCTGTTAGTTTTCTTTTACTTTCCTATGTACCAAAAGAAAAAAGCGTGCCTCAACTTTTCACTGCAAAAAATATTCCTATATGACATTCCATTTCTATTTAGGGTATCATGACTCCCTTAAGTGTATTTTTTTTAAGTTGCTGGTTATGTTTGTGAAGATTGGTTTAGTAAAATCTTGACAAGGTTCCTAGACCATCTAATTGTACTAGATTATCTAATTGTACCATATCATCCAGTAGAAGATGTTTACCTTTTAGTATCAGTGTGGATATTCTCAATGGAAAGACTAGTCTTTTGGTGTCTACTGAGGTTAGTACCCTTTGGAGAAGCCACCTTACTGACGTTCCATTGCAATAGGAGGATTTACTATTCTCTTGTCTTCTCCATTAGTTTAGACACATTTCACGGTAGTTAGTTATGGTTGTTATGTTGTATATATAGGAACATATATCATTAACTATTGCTAATTGAAAGTTGTTGTTCACCTATGATAACAAAAATTGTGAGAGTTGGGCTAGAATTCATTTAGGTAGGAACTTCGAGTTGTAATATGTGTTCATAGTAAATTCTCTCACAGATGTAAATTGAAGTTCATTGATACATTAATTGAACCATATTGTTTTTGTATGTGATTCTTTCTTGTTCTCCCCTATATATTTTCTACTCTTTTTTTTTTTTGTGGGATTCTTTATTGTCAATTTGTCGTTTTTGTGGAATTTGATTTAGTCTACTCCCAACAAATGGGTGGTGAATGTTGATTCTAGGTTGGTCAATTGTAAATGAATTTTCAAACTTAAAGATGGTAATCCAAGAACTAATCAATGAAAATTCAAGGCAAGACTAGTGGCTAGAGGCTTTACTCAGAGAGAAGTTTATTATAATAATGTTTCCTCTCCTATGGTAAAGCACAAATCCATATGGATGTTGTTAGCTATGGTTGTTGAGCTTAACCTTAAGCTGGAACAGATAGCTGTTAAAGCTGCATCTCTATATAGAGATTTAGAAGAAATCATCTATATGAAGCAACTAAAAGGATCTTAGGTAAGAGATAAAGAGGATTATGTTTATAAACTAAATAAATCCATGTATGGTTTGAAATAATCACCGAGGCAATGGAACAAGCAATTTGACCAGTCCTTTGCAAGTATTGGATTTGAATAGAGCAAGTGTGATACTTGTGTTTACTTCAAGTTTATAGTAGAAGACCACTGCATAGTGTTGTTGTATGTTGATGATATTCTGATAACAAGAAATAGTTAGCCTGAGATTGAGAAGGCTAAGGTTGAGCTAAATAACAAATTTGATATGGAGGATCTTGGAGTTTCTTAGAAGATTATGGGGATTGAGATCATTAGATGCGTTTTGAAGCATTTATACGTGTCTCAAGGAACCTACCTTAGAAAAATCCTTTTGGGATTACAAACTCCAAACCTGTTTTCACACCTCTTGCTTCTCATTATAAGTTGAGTGTTGAGTATCTCCTGTGATAATGTAGGAACAAAGTTATATTGATGATATTCCATATGCAAACATCATTGGGTATTGATTATGCGGTGGTTTTGTACGCCCGACATAGCCTATGTTAGAGTGTTGTTGGCAGGTTCATGTTAAATGGCAGTGCAAGCTCACCCTTTAGCTCTTAAGTGGATTCTTCATTGTTTGAAGAGATCGCTTGGAAGAGTTTTAGTTTTTCATGGATCTGCCAGGGATGGTCCCGTAGAATGTTATGTTGACTTGGACTACTTTAGGTGCTTGGACACCTAAAAATTTCTCATAGATTATGTGTTTACTATGTATGGTACTGCAATAAGCTAGAAGGTCAATCTAGAAAAGGTAGTGACTTTGTCAACCACTGAAACAAAGTAAATTACCATGACAAAAGCAAGTGAAGGAAGTATTATGGCTACACGGTCTCTCTAGAGAGCTAAATGTGCAAGACATGTTGTCAGTGTCTACTGTGGCAACAACAATGCTACAAAGCTACATTTCATAAGGTAGTAGATTGCTCGAGGATATGTGAAGGTGATAAAATGAAAGTATCAACAAATCATAATCCCTCTAATATGATTACTAAGCTTCTATTAGGGAGATTTTTCTTTCATTGCTTGGATTTGATCAAACTAATTGTTGATTAAGCCTGTAAAGGGCTTACTGGTAGCTAGTCATTCTTAGTGAGAAGATTTATGCTGAACCAAGGTGGAGATTTGTGAAGATTGTTTCGGTACAATTTTGATGGGGTTCCTAAACTGTCTAACTGCATCAGACCGTCCAGTAGAAGATGTATATCTTCTAGTATCAATCTGGATAGTCTTGGTAGAATGTTTAGTCTCTTATCGTCTATTGAGACTAGTACTATTTGGAGAAGCCGCTAAATGACGTTTCAGCTCTATACCAGGACACTCTGTTTATGTGTCTTCTCGAATAGTTTAGATGTGTTTCATGATAATTAGTTATGGTTATGTTGTATATATAAGAACACATATCCTCAATTACTATTAATTGAGAGTTATTGTTCAAGTATAATAACAAAAACTGTGACAATTGAGCAAGAGTTATATCTGAGAGAGAAACTTTGAATTGTGACATCTGTTCATAGTGGATTTGATCTTGGACATAGAAGTTCGTTATTGCTTCAATTGAATCTTATTGATTTTGTGCGATTCTTTCTTGTTCTTCTCTGTATATCTTCTACCTGTTTTTGTTTGTGATTTCTCTTTATTATCGAATTATCGTTTTTGTGGTAGATGCTTCTACAGTTAATTTGATTTGAGGTATTCCACAACAATGTTTGTAAGTTGCATGCAATATTAGTCGTCGGTTGGTTTAGATGTATTGAAGTAGTCATATACATTACTCTTGTTTGAGAGTGAGTCGTAAGACGATGGTAAAGTTTGTGTCTTCATGACCAGATGATTATGGGTCTAAATCTAGGAACAGTATTTTTACATATTAAAGTGAAAGATTACGCGATGACTCTCTCCTATATCTTTGCAAAGCTAGGAGCCTCTGGCACTCGAAAGTTAGTTTTACACCAGACTCTTGATTTATTTATTTTTTTCAATATGAATGATTGTTTATAAGTTATTCTATCTATGCTATGCAGTCACTCGTCTAAATTAGGATGTATAAGAAAACCCTTAGTTTTTTAGTTAATGGATTGCCCATGATTGCAATGTTTGTCCTGTTCCACTTCTGAGCATGAATGCTAAAAACATGTGTTAGCACTGGGAGGAGAGGCATACAGTAGGTAGGATCTGTAAATAGCTGGTAATAGGAGAATAATATTTCAATCCCGGAAATTAAGATGATATATTCAGTGTTAACAATGGAACTTACAAAGACTCAAAGAAAGGAGACTTAAAGTGGCCCTGAAACTGTCATTGTCTCTTCAAAAACTCTAGTTTTACACAACCTGGATAAAAAAAACATAGACTGAAAATATAGGGCTTTGTTTGGTTTGTGAAAAGATTATTGTTTTCATGTTCAGTTTCATAAATATTTACAAAAATGATACCTTATTTCCACTTTATTTAGATTTCAAAATTTTGTACAAGAACCGGTTGAAAACAACATTTTGTTGCTTTTACCATTTGCCATACAAAATTTTGAAAGCAAGGATATAAATGGAGAGAAGGTAACATCTGAGTAATTATTTGCATAAACAAAAATGAAAACAAAAAGGTTTTCTCAAACCAAACAAACCGTTAGCTGAACGAAAACAATGACTAGTTGTAAGAGACTCGGGTAAAAGGGCTTCTCTAACCGAAACCAGCCACTTTTTCTTGCGACAGCAACTATAGCTCAAGTTAATTTGACTAGTTGATCCCTTCTTTCTCTTATTTATATATGCTGTTATCGTAGCCTTTGTTGGTTGTTCATCGCAAATTATACTTTATAGCTACCAGGCATATCATTCTTTTCATATTTCCCTTCCAGCTGTATACTCTTGAACCACTTTGCACATACAATATAAACGATCAAGTCTATTGATGTCAAGGCAGCTAAGAGGAAGTAAAACCTATCTAGATGACCTCTGTTTAAGTTTCCAGGGATCCACCCTGGCATGTGATCCTCGGTGGAGATCTTCATAACGATACTAACAAGTAAGCTACTTACATAGTTCCCAAGAGAGATGGACGTCATGCAAAGGGCACTTCCAAAGCTTTTTAAACCATCTGGTGTTTGAGCATTGAAGAACTCTAGCTGGCCTACATACATAAAAACTTCAGAAGCTCCAATTAGTGCATATTGAGGAATTTGCCAAAAGATGCTTAGAGAGCTTGTCCCACTGCAGTGGGGGCATCCTGTTTTTGCATATTTAAGCCTGTAGCATTCAACTATTCCAGCTGAAACCATTGCCATTACAGCTATAACAAGCCCAATCCCCATTCTCTGAAGCTCAGTAAGACCCTTGGAACTTGTCTTTTTAAGTCGTCCCACTAGTGGATCAATCACTCTACGGTAGAAGAAAATGAAGACAGCTACGCTGAGGATGTCAAAGCTAGACATGCTTGCAGGTGGTATTCTAAAATGGGAAATTGTAGTTTTCATGGCAGCCCCTTGTTCTACAAAAAGAGAAGCCATTTGTGTGAAAACCACTGAGTAGATTATGGTGCAGAGCCAAATTGGAAGAAGTCTTAGTATACACTTCACTTCTTCAACTTGAGTTATAGGACAGAGACGCCAGGGGTTATGAAGGCCTCTTTTTTGGTCTTCTACGTCTCTGGTAGATATAAATGCTGCTCTGTCCAGAAACCTGCAAAGCAGATGACAAATGTCAAATTGCTATAGTTTGGTAGAATGAAGAATGACCAATTATTCAGAAACTGTTTGGTGTTTAATTTTTAAGTTGTGCCATGGTTTAAGCAAAATGATTAATTGATGACATCAATACAGTAAAAGCATTCCATGCAACCTCTGATCTACAACTATAAGGTATTAACATGAATTATATTGAGAAGTATTTAAATATATGTGTTTTCATCTGGAAATAGCTTCTAATACTTACTTGAATCCGTCGGTGTGAAGAATCTTTCTGTTGCCATTAGTGGGAGATTCATTTTCATCCATGACATATAGATCCTCTTCATTTGATGTCATATGAGCTCCCCATTTCCTTAATGCAGCAACAAGGACTTGGCCGAACCTTGAAAGAGGATTGCCACTGGGTTTGAAGTGTCTATATCTTGGGGTCCCAAGAAGAAATAAAACAAGGGCAGCAAAAGCAGAACCTGCAGACGCCCAGAACCCAAGTGCCCACAATCCTTCATCTTCAAAGTAGCCTAGAATTGTGTTTGAGAAGAGTGAACCAAGGTTCAAAGCCAAGTAGAAGTAGCTAAAGAAGGCAACCTTTGAGTAACCCTCCTTAGAGTGCTCCTCGTCAAACTGGTCAGCTCCAAATGTAGCAATATTTGGCTGATACCCTCCATTCCCCAAAGCAATGAGATAGATTGAGAGGTAGAACATCCCCATCTCCAAGCTTGAATGTTTCCCACATGAAATAGTTTCATTTCCACAACCTTTCGGCCTAATCAAGGAGAGGTATGATGAAATGGACAAGGACACCAGGCCCTGTTATTTCAAACCAGAATATTAGTTAATTACCCGAGGAATGCATTGGCTTGAAATTAAAGAGGGAGGAGAATAAGGAAGTGAAATGAGATCAAGAGGATATCACTTACTATCACAAAAATGACCTGAAAGATGGCACAAGTTTTGTATCTTCCCCAGTAAGAGTCACTTAGGAAAGCACCCACAAGAGAGAAGATGTATACTGTGCCAGTCCACTTGCTAACATTGTTTGCAGCATCAGCATTGTTTTGCCCCATCACTCTTGTCAGGAATAGCACTAGGTTCACCCCTACTCCAAAGAATGCTAAGGTTGCCAGACCTTGGTTCACTGATTGATACCATCAAGAAAATAAACAGTGTCAAAATAGTGTTTATTAGTATTGTAAATTGTGATATTTGAATACACTCACATGCATCCTTGCTTTAAGTGCACTAAAGCTGTAACTTGTTTGCGTTATCCCAGTAGTTCTATTAGTCTTTAATTACGTATTTTGCAGATAGACTTTCAAATTGTTGCAAATTCAGCTAAGAAACATGCAAATTTTATTCTCAGTTAATTGTTTAACTCATATCTATCTAACGTGGGTATAAAGGTATGTGCAGAGGGGAGAAATATAGATGTGTTAACATGCATGGATAAATCAATCAGGGTTACCATAACTCGCAAAGAGTGTTGGATCACGTCACTTGAGAATATATTGAAGGCCGATTATAATAATAATAATGGCAGGTCCGTAGTTCACTGTGAATGGTGCATTCCCCACTAACAAGCATTATAAGCCACCACAATTAACATGCACACATGATACTTAATAATATAATTTTAGATATTCCAGGTTTTGGTTTTGGAAAGCACACGCTTATAGTCATGTAATGATAATGGTTTCACACACAAAAATAAATAACACTTGGAATTTTCTGCTATAAATAAACCCTTTTTATCTACTATTGTTAATTAAAATATACAGCCTGGCATTAATTCTGTAATGAGAGAAGTGTATAAAAAAACTTGGCTATATCAAGTGTTTTGGTTTTGTGATTTTGGCCATTTGTTTCCTAAAATTTTAATTTTAGAAGAAAAATATATTCTACTTATAAAATTTATTGAAGACTGATTGGTCGATGATCTTATTCGAAAAAAATGTATTTCTGATTGCGACTCATATTTCAGTAGTAGCAAGATGGCGACTCTCTTTCTTGCTTTCCACACACAAACAAAAATCTCAATTTGCATGATTGAAGAATCAGGAATTATCTAAAGCCAACCAAAACAAAAAATAATATTCATACAAGGTTATATTCCGAATAGTTTAAAGTTGAAATTATTTATTTATTACGAAGTATCTTTTCTGTTCTCAACTAAGGTATTTGTAAATTAATTAAAATTCGTTTTTGTTGGATTCCTTACTATACCATCCCTATAGAAACAAAAACAAAAAAAACAAAAGATATATTATCTCCGCATGTGTGTACTTTTGCATCTAAAAAACAATCACATAATTCTGTATATGTACATGCACGTTACTTATTTGCTCACTTCTCTGCACACACGAAAAAGTCTCAGAACTAACTTAACAATTCCAATAATACTTGGCTGCTTCTGACCTACCAATTTCCCTTAACCTTTAATGGTGTGCTTATGTTATATTTTGGAACAAACTTCTGAATAGGTCACTCAGCATTTATTAATTATTCTTCCCTCTTACTATTATACTATCTATATCAATCATTTAAAAAATAATTGCTAAAAAAATCAATAAATGATGTATTTTTATCATAAAATATTTATATTGATAATATCAAACATTATACTTTCTACCTGCTGTACTAATAATTATCATTCAAATGTAAATATCAAAATTAATTCAAAATACTTGAAATGATATGAATTAAAATATAATAAGCAAAAATTACTTAAAAAAAAATATAAACATACCAACTAATTTAACTAGCTGCAAGTTCTCTTATAGGAAGTAATGCTATAACACATCTTCTAATACACTCTTTTTAATTCAGACCATTACGTGTTAAAATTACTAAAATTACAAAAGTAAAAGAAGAAGTTATTAAATGAGAATGAGAACCTTATGGTGTATGTTGTTTTAATAAAATTTAGTGAGTAAAAAAGAAATATATTAAAAAGTATGATTTTAATATATATTTGTTATCGGTACGAATGTGTGTTAGCTGCAATGAATTGGGTCTGTATTTACCAAATGTATAGATAACATTGCTTGCACACATTGGTTGGTTCATGGTCACACATCCATTGTTAAGGACACGTGGCAACGACCCACGTCATGCAGGATCCTAACACTGGTTACGTGTCAGGAACGTATTCCCTTAAAATGCATGCTAATTTCTTCACTCTCCCTCTCCTTTCTCAATTATTGTGTTCTTTTATCAGTATTCAGAATCTCTCTCTCTCTTTCTCTCTCTCTCACACACACAACTGGATCAAGAAAAAGTACATCACTGATCCAACAAGATATATAGTGAGGTGGAGTAGAATTTTCAGCCAGGAATCGCAAGCTGCTAATTTAAAACCTTTGATTTTTTGTAAATCGAATGGAGCACGAGGTTCCTGCATTTAAGATGTGTCGTTTTCTACTGAGTGAAACTGATAAGATGACGAAGAAGCCTTGTTTGTTTGTGAAACAATCCTAAAGGCAAATTCTAGAGTTCTTTCAGTGATAAGCTATCTAAAGTACACACATGTATTCATCAAATTTTATGCTAGCTGGAACAAGGTTCTTCAAACTTCTACGGCTCCAACTTCTGCCACGAGTCATCACCCCTATCATCAGCTGCTACTACACTTCACGTATCTACCATCAGATACTACTTCACGTTTCTTTCTCTCTCTCACATACACAATTCATGAAATCAATAACACCTTTGTTCATTCGTAGGATTTAAAATCATTTGATGCATTACAGAACCATGAAACATAATGAAAAATGATGATATATTTATATTTGAAATTGAAACTTACACAGCACTATGGTTCCGGCAACCCATCTCCCAGATTTGGCTCTGATTGCAGGACGACCGTGCCAATCAACGCTTCCATCCAGAGTTAACTCTTCTGTGTCATCTTTGAACTTTACCTGCAGATTGATTTCAACATTTAAAAGAAATGACACATTTTCCATAGATATGTGGTGGAGAATGCATGCATGCAGTTATCTGCAGATGAAGGGAGTATATATAGAAAAAAAAGAAGAGAAAAGGGTAAGCTGAGAAGAAAGGATTTGAAGTTTGTTATATATATACCTGTTTGGAGAGTTCTAAGCAGGCCATTGATGATGTGAAAGTGATGAAAGTTGAAGAGAAAGTTGTGTTAACTTCTCAACCTGCTATGGAATGCAGGTGAGAGAGGTGAAGCAGAGGAAGGTGTTAATATGAGTGAAGGCTTTTAGAAGAAGAATGAAATTTACACATGATGCAGAGGGGTTGGGTGTATCCAATAAATAGGGGAAGCAGAGATGGCTTCAACGGTCCAGATTTCAGAGTACAGAAGTGGGGACATCCCACGTGTCATCGTCTATAATATAACTTTATAAAAAAATATATAAAATACACTCACTTTATAAATTATATGAATACTTTATGTACACAATAATTGTCACATTAATTAATATATGTATAAAAAAAATGAAAAAAAAAAATAAGGTTATCTAAGAAAATATAACATATTTACTAAAAGAATTCGGGTGAAGTGATTTTTAAGATTTTACTGAGATAATTTCAGACTACAGAACTCAAAGAATGCTAATTTACAAATTATTCATCGATGCATAAATGACACTGAGGTTCTTGTTGGATATGCACCAGTGTCTCTTGTCATCTGAATTTGTTGGTCATAACTTTATAATATTTTTTTCTTTTTTTCTTCTTATTTCCCCAAGTTGTTTGATGTAATAATACATGCACTCCGGCATCCACATATTATTTTCTTTTTAATTTTTTGCAATGAAATTATTAAGAATAAATAATGAACAAATTAATTACTTACTTTTTTAAGAGAAAAAACGTTGATTTAATATCTCAGATGATGTAAAAAAATATAAATTCATTCCTTAATCTTATGTTATAATATTGCAAAACTAAATCTTATGACAATCAAAATTCTTACATTTTTAAACTTAGATCAAAATTTTCGATTTAAAAATAAATAAATTTAGAGTTTCTTATATTTCACTTACTTAATTAACCATTCAACTAATTGTTAATAAAGAGTATAATTGTTTAATTATTATTTTTCAAACATTTAAGAAAATAAATATGTATTATAATATTAGGTGGTTATTTTTATCATAAGTAAACATCGAGTGAAATTAAAATAATTAGACTTATATCAAATCAAAATCAAAATCAAAATACAATACAATACATATGAAATGGCAGCTACCAATAAATGCAAAGAATTTCTTTTGGACTGAAATATACGGCAAGTCGATATCATATTTAGCACCCACATAAAATCGGTTTTTAATTTTCTTTAATTTTTTATATATCTTCATTTTCTCCTTTTTACCTTCAAATTTATAGATATAATTTAAGTAATTTATTAGAATGTTGGTATTTTTATTGTTGTTAAAATATATTTATTCATAGCTAGCCTTTTACTAAAGTATTTCAGCCTCTAAACTGGTAAGTGGAAACTTATGAGTATTGAGTAACATATCAATAAAATCTTGTTTTTAAAATGATAAATTACTCAATTTTTTTCATACTTTCAATTTTATTGTTCAAAATCGTTTGAAAATGTTTTTTGTTTTTTTTTTAAGAAAGTAAAATAAATCCTTATTTATTGTGTTTTTTTTCTATGAAGAGAAAAGCTATAAGAATACATACTTTGTTTAAAAATATAGATATCATTTTATTTTATATTATATTATATATATATATATATATATATATATATATATATATATATATATATAAAATATAGAACATTATCCGGAACAAGATTATAAAATTCAACTATAAGTAACGTCTAACCTAATGAAAATAAACGCCCAATTTAAATAATTAATGAAAGTTATGACCAAGCATTATTCCCTCGTGTGGTCAATTATTAGTATTTATAGTTTGACGTTTAAGATTCTTAATTGGCCCTGTTTATTTTAAGGTTAGACATGATTCATTATTTTTTGATAGAATCGATAGTGAACATTTTAGGATAAGTTTTACACTAATTTCAACCGTATAATTATATTAAAACACACATTTTTATAAGAATGTGATAACTATTTCGTTGTCATTTAAACTCACAACTCACACTTGTTTTCTCCTTCTACTTTTTAGATTTTATTTAGTTGTTATTTAAAATTATCATTTAATATTTGTGTTTAGTATGCATATTAATATTAATATTTATAATTATCGTTGACCGCATATTATTATATATATATATATATATATATATATATATTATAATCATTATATACATATTAATAAAATACTTTTTTGTCATAATATTTTAGAAATATGAAATTTTTAGTTCCAGTTTCATATTAGAAAAAAGTAGATCAAGGAAAAAAAAAAACTAAAAAGTTGTAACTTTTTTAAAATTGAATAATTAAATTAAACCTATTTAATCAATCAACTCATAATATATCAAGTTAATCTCATTGTTTTAAAACTTACTTATAAGTGAACCAAATTGAATTAATCTATCAAATAATCAACTCACGATGTCAGGGTATCATAAATAAAATTACTACAACAAATAAAATTAAAATGTGGTTTAATATGCAAGGTTTGTAGACGTATCTTTCCTTTTTTTTTCTTCTTTTCTTATTTTCTCTCTCTGTTTTTTTTTTCATGTTCTGTTTTCTTTCTTCATAACAATCTCTTTGATTTTGAAGTCCTTTTTCATCTTTTCACAAATAAATTCAACTAATGAAGGTGGTCAATAACTTAGTACTTTTAATAGAACAAAACCAAATTTAAAGTAACATTTTTTCTCAATATTTTATCTATTGTCATCTTTGGATTTATATGTAATTATTTTAAGGTTTCAAAATTAGTAAATGTTATTATTTCAGTTAGTTCAGTTTTGGACTTATATTTTGGTTGATTGGATAATAGTCCATTGTGTTCTTAAGAGTTTGACATGTTTCCAATTATACTTTAATTATAATTTGTTATTACTTGGAACAGAAACAACTAATAAGTAAAAGCTATTTGAATTATAGTTGAATTTGATACTAATTGGTGTAACTTATTTAATATTGTAACGGTTGAAGTGATTGCGCTTGTAAGTTGAGAAGTGTGGATTAATTTGGTTGTTATGTGTTAGATATGAAATTTAATTCAAATAGTCAAATTAAGAACGAAGGTTTAATAGTATTAGATATATAAAATAATGTGAAAGTATATTAGAAACAATGTAAAAGTGAATAATTAAAATTTAAAAGTAATTGAAGTATACTTTTTAGTGAGTTTTTTTTTTTTTTTTTATTTTTTTTTATTGTTAACTAATGTACCGATACTTCAACTTGGATCATGTATTTGTGTCTGACACGTATCATATTCAATACTTTATATGATACTTTACCGATACTTATCAATGAAGTATCTAATTTAAAAAATTATAGTACACTGCAAGAAAATATTTGAATAATGACCAATTTTTGTGACAACAAATAATTAGTCACTATATAGTGATCAATTTAGATACCAATCTAAAAACTAAAAATTATTAACAACTAAAATAGTTCCAAAAAATTATAACTGATATTTAAATTGATAAGTAAAATAATTTTTATTATGAATTGTTTCTAAATTTTTCACTAACATTAGTTACTAAGGTTTTGACTATCAAAATAATTAATTTCTAAATTGGTTAGTAACATTAGCTACCAAAGTTTTGACTACCAAAATAATTTGTCTCTAATTAGAAAATTGGTCTCTAACATATTTTTAGTTACTAAAATTGATCATTATTTAAGAATTTTCTTGTAGTAGTACTTTTATGATGACTAATTTATATTTTTTATGTTGACACCTTTAGTAATATAGTTTTAATTCATATATTTATTATGTTTTTAAGAATTATTGTACATTTTTCAATATTCATATATCACGTATCTATTACATATCGTATCTTATTATTTTCAAAATAAATGTATCGACGTATCAAATACGTGTCATATCCGATACACATATCGTATCCTTGATATATAAAATAATATGAAAGTGTATTAGAAACTATGTAAAAGTGAATAATTGAAAATTTAAAAGTAATTGAAGTATACTTTTTAGTGAGTTTTTTTTTTTTACTTGTTTTGAGTGTTAACTAACAGTATTTTATTTTAGTTGGTTTACAAAGAAATGGTTGAATTTTTTAAATTTTCTAATTATACATAATCTATCTAATTGATAAGAATTTCTTTAACAGATCTCATCCAAAGAGCAAATGATCTTCTCTAAATTATTTCGCTCAACAATATTAATGAATTTGTCCAAAGGATCTCAACTTAGAGTAATAAACACATGTATAATTTAAATTTGTTAATCGAATTATAATTGACTCAATGAATTTGTTTTTTAAGTTATATTTGAAATGTATGCTTATATATATATATATATATATATATATATATATATATATTTTTTTTTTTTTTTATTTTAAAGATTAAAACTAGTTAACGTGACAGGGTTAGTAAATATTAAGTGGATTCTATTAGTGTGCCTAAATAGATGTAATGTAATTTATTTAAGTAAATATTGGTTATATTATAATATAATATGTCTTTAGTATTTATTTAAATTAAAATTGACTAAGTCAATACTAATTTATACTAATAAAACCACATAGACTACGCGTTTGTGTATGACTTTTTTTATAATAATAAAAGTTAATAAAATAATTAAGATTAAAAAAATGGTAAAATCGAAAAAATAAAAGTTAAATTTAATGAAACAATCACAGGTAAAATTAATAAAATAATTATTTTAATTAAAAAAACTTTTATTCAAAAAATAAAATTGGAAAATAAATGTGAACACCTGCCTTCTTCACAATGAATAGAAACAGTAAATCATTTGTAAACCAAAGGTCTACGGTTCAAGGTGATAAATATTTTCATTCATAATTTTTCTCAATTTCTATATTAATCTTCTTATATTAATCTTCTTATATTCACATTCTTCATCCATACTCATAAATTTTTTAATCACAATTATTTCCTTCATCCACACTTGTCTTATTTATTCATAATCATCTCTTTCGTTTATATTTGACTTCTTCATCAATATTCATCTTCTTTATTTGTATCCATTTCCAACATTCACACATCTCCTACATCCACATTCATCTTCTTCATTTCCTTTATCAACACTCATTTTATCCACTACATTTTTTTTTTCATTTTTCGTTTATATTTTCTTTTGTTGATGATGAAGACCCTATATGATAAACTTGTTCTTTTGAAATTACTAACATTAACGTATGCCAAATTAATGCAACTTAAATTAATAATAAACATAAATTTTATATTAACATCGACGAAATCAACACTAGGCTTAAGCATGCTAAACTGCATTAATATTAAATATCAATTTAAAAATTATTTATGAATTAACATCAAATTAGTGATGCTACTTAGAATTCACCTTTAAAAATTAATATCAATGACTCAAATTTTATATTTCATAGTTTTTTAGTCGTAAACATGTATATGAAACCAATTTAACGCTATTTACTAATTAGTGTCAACTTTTAATCAACGTTAAATATTTATTTTATTGTCATTACACTTAATATACATATTATGTAAAATGTGATAATTATTTTGTACACTATAAAAAAATATTTAAATAATTAATAATAAATTCTAGAGACATAAAATAATTAATCACTATAATGGTTAATTTATAAACTAAAAATTAGTATCTAAAATAGTCACCATTATAAATACAAAATTATAATTAGTACCAATCTAAACACAAATTTTTTTGGTAGTAAAATCTTTTGTAGCTAATATTTGTAACCAATTTAGACTATAATTGATTACTAATTATAATTTTTAATTTACAATAGTGACTTATTTAGTTCATAAATTAGTATCTAAATTAATCACTATAGTAAAAAAAATATTTTTTGTCTCTAAAATTGATTATTTAAAAATTTTCTTACAAGGAAATCCACTAAAGGTGAGATTTCTAAAGTGATATGATTTTGAAAAGAATTAATAAATTTAGATTGACATAACTTATTTTTGTTTGAATTATATTTTGAATATGTATATTATCACCAATTGTTGATAATTTATCCTTTGTATGTTTTTTATGGATTTTATAATATATTTAAAGAGAGATGCTCTTCGTCAATTTCTAGATATTATAAATATAACCATTTTATTATATGTTTGATAAGAGAATTTGTCTTTTTATTTATTAGAAACTTATTCAATATATAAAATGCAATATTTTATAATATAAGAAGAAAAATAAAATGTAATATTATTATCATCATAAAACAGAATATTTGATAATAATAAAAGAAAATAAAAATATATATAATAACTTTTAGAAAATACGCATGAATTGAAAAGTAGCATGATCTAATCATCTTGTGGACGAATATGTTTAGTTGATAAAATAGCATAATGGAATTTTATGGTGAGTTTGGAGGGAAAAAGAATAATAAGCTAGAAGACAAACGTGTCATACATGGGCAGCTTACACAGAAAAAAATACTGATTCACATGGAATTTAATTTGCACATGTTTGGTGGCAGCAGTGTCTTAAATTAATAACATAAACATTATGCATGCATATTCACCCACTTCATTTTTGTGTTAATAATTTTATATAAACACCAGCTTTTTGGGCACTATCACTAAGCAAAGAAGAGCGTAGCTAATATACTTTTGTCATTTCTCGATTGTCATTTTATATATATTAAAATATTTATTGTACTACAACTTATATAATATAATAAGGTTAAGTTTTAGTAATTCTACTAAAAAAATTGTTCTCAACAAAAGTTTGTTAGCTATTATGAACTTCAAAACATTTGTTATAAAAGTTAGATCAGGATTTTTCTAGTTTTTTTTTTTAAGAAGATTTTATTTACAAAGCATAAATGATATTGGATGTTCAATTTCAAAAAATTTAACCATAAGCCCATAACATTCACTAAAGAATTTAAAGAAATTTTTGCAAGAAACATATAAGCTTATCATTCACTAAAGAATTTAAAGATATTTTTATAAGAAACATACTATATGAATCTAACAATTTTTCATAAGTCTTTTCAACAAATTTCCTACTTACCTAAATCTCTTTATATATATTTTTTTTCTTTTCAAAATTTCAAATTGAAAAAATATTCATTAAAATATTCTTCTTCTTTATTTTAGACATTTTTGAAAAGAAAATAATATCATCTTAAAGTTCTTAGTTTTATGCATACCCATAAAAAAAATACGGGACAGGTCAAGATATTGATTGAGTTTGCTGGTTCGCAAAAGCTCTACTCGCATAACCGACAATCCGCGCGGGCTAGAAGTGGGACAGGACGGCCATGTCCCTGGCTCATAAAGAAAAAAAGTTAAATTATTCCAGAGGTTTCTATTTTTGTAACGAAATCTCAAATAGGTCCCCTCATTTTTATTTGACTCAATTGGGTCCCTATAGTGGAAGATTTGTTGCAATTGGGTCCTTTTTCTTAGTAGTACTCTAACGGGTTAACTATGTGCCACGTGTCAACACGTGATTTTTTTTGATTTTTTTAATTTTGATTATTTTTAAATAATTTAAAAAAAATATAGATTGCCACATGTCGATCTGACATTGTGTCACGTGACAGAGACAACGTGATGTGACAATGGTAGTGTTACATGTCACTATTGGATGTGAAAAGTCTCAATGCAGTTTCTATATTTGTTATTTTGTCTCAATTTGGTCCAAATTTTTTTAAAACTGAATCAATTTTATCCCTATATCAAATTTAATTTTTATATAAATTTTACAATGATATTTTTATTATAATTGATATTTTTAACAAAATTAAGTTTATTTAAATGTATATTTTGCATTGAACTTTATTTAAATATTTTTTAAATATTTATATATCAATAATTTATAGATAAATGTTAGAGTTGGTTTAAAAATAATAAATTTATAAATTGAATTGTAAAATTTTAAATAAATATATTTATTTTAAATTGTTATAAAATTGTTTTAAAATTTTATATTTGAATTTATAAAGTTTTTATTTTTAAAGCAACTATAACATTTATCTATAAATTATAGATATATAAATATTTAAAACAAAATTTAAATAAAATTCAATGCAAAATATACATTTAATTAAACTTAATTTTGTTAAAAATATCAATTATATTAAAAATATCGTTGTAAAATTTATATAAAAATTAAATTTGATATAAGGATGAAATTGATTCAGTTTTAAAAAAATGAAGACCAAATTGAGACAAAACAATAAATACAGCGATGATATTTTTCAGATCCAATAGTGACACATGGCACTGCCATTGCCACATCACACTGTCCCTGCCACGTGACACAAATTTAGATTGACACATGACAATTTTTATTTTCATTTTTTAAATTATTAAAAAAAATAAAAATAATAAAAATAAATTAAAATTAAAAAAAATAAAAAAATTATGTGTTGACACGTGACACATAGTTAATACCGTTAGAGTACTACTAACGGAAATAACATAATTGCAACGAATTTTTCAAAATAGGAACCTAATTAAGTGAAATAAAAATGAGAAGAACTACTTGAGATTTCATTACAAAAATAGAGAGTTCTAGAATGATTTAACCTATTTTATATTTTTAGAAAATGTTAGTAGCCTCGTTTTTGAATTAAAAAAAAATCCAACAAAATAGGATATAATCATCAATAAATCTAATATAGTCTTTATTACCATTTATAGAAGATACTTTATAAGGTCCTTCAATGTTTGTTCTCCAAGAAATGGTGTTCTTATTGACTTAACATATTGACAAGTCACAGAATCAACAATGTTATCTTCATGTATTGTAACACCTATATATATATATATATAACAAATCATCAAGACGAAAATAAGTGAGTCTCATCGTTATTAGTTATGTTTGAGAAAAAAATTTATTCATCCTTTATTAGATTATTAGAACACAACTTTTAAATTGCATTTTTACAATGGAGACATATTTTCCTTTTTCACATTTGATAAAACACTTATGCAATATGAAATCAAGCTTTCAATAGCAAAATGAAACCACCATTTGTAGTTTTCACTTTGGAAATGGTGGTTTTGTCAAGCTCTTTGAAATACTTCTTATCATTGGTCATATGATTTGTGAAATTGTTGTCTATTAATAATGAGTTACTAGAATTGTTGGTTGTAGCAAAAATATATGTTGCAACAAATAATTATTCCTTTTCTTGTTTCTTTGTAGTCACCTTTTGTTTGTTCTTAACATTTGTTATTTTCTTTGTCTTTAAAAACTCTTGAACTTTATGCTTATAAGTGAAAAACACCTTGTATTATTCCCTACTTATCTGATCAGTCTTACTTGATTCTATGCCTATAAAGTAGTTATCAATTCTTGGTTTTGACTCATCTAAAGTTGATATCTTCGATTCATGTTTTTTAAAACAATGTCAATTTTTTGTGCAATTCTTTCATCTCAGAGCCCTTACTAAGAGTTACACTTTGTTCTCTGTAGTTAGGTATTTGTCAATATAACCTTTGATGGTTTACGTCTTTTTCATACTTTGCAACTCAAATTCTCTTATCAACTCAAACATCTCCTTCCATTATTATTTCTCTTAGATCTCTCAAGATAATAACCCTAAATACTAATTTGTTATAACATGTTACAACATTTTATAGACAACACTAACTGAAAACCTAATACTCAAAATGTAAACAAATTTAAAAGAAATCTCTACATCAGCAAACAAAAACCCTTATATTTCAATTAATCTAGAGGTTAAGTGCAAAGATTCATAAGTTCACCAAATCATTTTTTGGCATTAAACTTTATTTTCATTGAAGTGGCAAAGAATCAGAATTTATGCTCCCTTGTTCTCTAACAAAAACAAAAAAGATCTAGTCAGCTATATGAAATGAGATTTTGATTTTCAGAAACTCATCTAACCAACGTGCATAAAACTAACTAATACGTACTATTTCAGAAGACGGATTATTCCGGGGAATAAACACAATCACGTTTCGTTTTGCGATTTGCTTCTTATAGATTCAGTGTTCAATTATTATATACGATACGATTCCATTAATATATTTATTTGCTCATTTTTATTCCTCGACAAAAAGCGAGGTTTACAATTGTAACATTCCAACTGTTTTGTTTCCCAACCCAATGGGAAACTCTTGAATACAAATTCTGATTCTTTTATATTATTATATATATAAACATATCAGACATTCCTTGCCAGCTTCTGAATGCAGTCACAGTGTGATAGAGTCACATCTTCTCAAACACCAAAGCAATTTGTGAATTACGTGCATTATTTTATTATTTAAACATGTCATATATAAATGTCATAAAGATTTAACCATACATAGGAAAAGTATATTCCATAAAACTCCTATTGCAATTATTGCTTTGCTTTAAAAACCATGATTCCCAGCCAATATGACCAAAACAAAAGAGTTTGAAAGTTACGTGTTCCAGACAACGAGTTTCAAAAGCAAATAACTTCTCCAATTAATGCCAATGTGCATTTAAACAACCCTTCAGTGGTATCATAATGAGCCCAAATTGGTTGCTATTGCCAAACTAAAAGCACAAAATATAGATTGTAGTATTCATTTCATATTCTGTAATGTAAAAGAGATATATATAAGCTATATCTGCAACGGAATTTCTAACCACTGTGACAATTTTTGAATCTAATTAATAACAATAACTCATAACTGCACAACTACCTGTCCCAATAGCTACTGTCACCTAATCACAAAAACATTATAAGATAATTCAAATAATTCTGAAATATAAGATATTACAAGAATGTTTGTCGCTAGAAATAACCAATGAACTGCAAAGTTCGGGAGTGTTACAGTTGAGTACTAGTAATTTCGTGTGCTTGTGGGTTATATATATATATATATATATATATATATATATATATATATATATATATATATATATATATATATATATATATATAACCATAAGTTTATTAAGAAAATAAATAATTGCAAAACTTAATTAAGTAGTATGGAAAGATTAATCTTTATGTTATGTAAATTATATACAAACAAATTTATTTGAAGGTATATGAACTAATACAGCAGTTTATAGTTATTAAGTGTGATTTCAAAATAAATTTAAACAAATAATTTTGGTTACTTGTGATATTGGCTGATAAAGAACATTTATCAAATAAGTACATACATCAAGAAAAATTAATACTAAATTATTTCAATTTAATTAAAATTTTTGAGTTTGATTAATAATTACACAGCAAGAAAACACATGAGGTTTACCAATATGTTCTACAGTAATGCATCAACTCAAAATATAAACTTACCAACTGTACTGTAGGGCCTATCGTCTGATTATTGGTCGGGCGGACCAAGGACAAGGGCCGCAGGCCGTCCGCTACAAGCGGATCTTTCCTTGGATTGTTGATGTGACAATTTCTCCAGAGTGCTTTAAGTGAGCTCACGACCAAACAAAACGCTCCCTGCGTTCATTTTCAGTTGAACTTTGTCTCTACCTCTTTGGAGACATCTTCATTTATGAAGACATCTGTTAGGACGCACGACCCTCCGGTCGGACGGGCACACTAAAACTGAGTCAGTAGGTGAAGTGAATTAAAGTAATACAAGTCAGTAATCAAGTTTCAAAAGCAATTGGACCGTGATTAAGAAAACCCTACTCACAGGCTCATACCAAAAACTATAAATAGAGGCCCAAGGTAGATTGGTAAGGACTTTTGACTCGTATTTATTATAACATTTATTGCTATATCCCGATCAGACTTGAACTGACTTAAGCATCAGAGCCTTTTACACAGGTACCCCGATAGTCCGATCAACCGAGCGGGAGACAACTGAGGAATCGAACTGGAGAAGGAATTGAATAGCTAATTGAGGAGAACATCAGACAAAAAGACTTAAGGGTAATTTGAGTGTTGGAAATAGATGTTTGGTCCTATACCCAAAACACCAACCTAGTTAATTAGCATTTAAATAATAAAAAAAGTAGTGATAAATGGCTGTTTTTCTTAATTTAAGGCAGGTTCCTTGAACCCTTCCCTTCATCCATCCCTAGGTTTGATTTGAGCATACAAATTAATTTTTTTTTTTCTGTGTGCAGACAAGAAGTACATTGATGAGTGTGGTAGCTAAGAGAAAGCTCGCAAAAGTCCAAAAGAGAAGGAAAAAATATTGTTCGAAAATAAAGGTGTTTTCTGAGGAAAGAAAAAATATGATGCATGGTGCAAGTAGCATATTAGGTCAATATGCAGTATGTATCAGCATCATGTAGAACAGTGATGATATAATCAACTTGAGTTATTGCTCCTCTTATGATCAATCTCCCCTACCCCAAAAACAAAGTGCGTGTCTTATTTGCCAACTTGCTCCTCAAATAATCTAATAATCACCTCAGTAAAATCCAATTCTAGCATAATTTTTGTTCAGACATTTCACTGATGCAATATCCAACCTACTCACTAACCTAAGAACATCATCACATGCCTTTAATGTCGATTTTGTTATATATATATATATATATATATATATATATATATATATATATATATATGTTGGTAAATGAATATTTTCTAGCTACTGTGCTAGACATGTTAGATTCATTTCTTTCCAAGGAACTCTCTTCCCACGTCTCATTCAAAGACCATTTGTGCACAAGATGTCAAGTCTACAAAGTAAAAGAACCTTGAAATAGGGTTACAACTGTGACGCACGCGACCAAACAATACTACAATCTCACCCTTTTCTCACAGGTGGAAAATGTTATAGAAAAAAAAAAAGGTTGATGATAAAGCAAGATGACCATTGATTAATATCACATTTTTTTGTGTGGTGCAATCCAGAAAGAACAGATATAATAAAACTAGTGCAAGAGTAACAAGTCAATTTTGTGTTAAAGACCCTTTAGTTGAATCCACTCTAGCCAGCTAGCTTTTCTGTTCATTTTTTTTTTCAACATCTGCTTTTAAAAGACGATGCCAAAATGAAAGGTGAAGATTGATGAAGTAAGAAGAATTTAGTATACGATCATAAATATGGCAATGACATTATTAATTCACTCACTTTTGCTGTGAAATGGAATTGCTCGTATTGTGTGTGTATGTAACTGACTTATCAACAGCAACTCCATAAAGCAGCAGATTGTGGATTTTCTCACGCAATATAGCACTATGTGGATGATTCATCCACAGCCCTGCAATAAAATCTGTGTCTTATCACCTTCTTCCATATGATTTTTTGCACATAAATTTATTGTATAAAGTCTGGAACAACACTTGATGCCATGTAGTTTTTGTACATAAATTATTCTAAAGTCTATTTCAACAGTCAGATCCCACCATTGCATTCATGAACATCAACATCGTGACCAAAGTTTTTATGATTTGGTGGAACAATCTCGAATGTATTATCATGAGGATTGGATGGGTGAGGAGACAGTGACCTGTTTTTAGTCCATGTTGACACCCACACTTGTACACTTTCATTGGTTCTCCTTCTGTGGCTTCTTCTGTTTCGCATTTATCTGAATTTCGGTCTTAACAGGACAAGTCAAATGTTTTACTGTTCGTGTTTCAATCTTTGGATTCACTTATCACTCTTCTCGATATGCTATGTTGCTCATATTTCAAATACTCTCTGCTTCATATAGTGCCACGAATCTCATCAACTATGCTGCATCTTATTACACTGCCATCAATTAATCCCCAACACGTGTTTATACACTAACAGGGAATGATTCATTTGGGTGTTTTGTTTCATAATCATGGATACTTAGGTTTCCAGAACCATATATATACATCCTTTTCCTATATTAGGCCTTGGAATAAAACCTACTTTATTACTTCAATACTTTAAAAATGATACGCATCCATGAATCTTGTCCTTTAATCTTCTGAAACTTCATTTGATATTTTAAGCACAAAATTAATGACACAGTATCAATAATCTAATACAAAGTGAAAGATTAAAAGTGTACATCATAGAGTAGCTAATGTTTATTCATTATTACTCTGATGCACTGCACTCATCGACTCTAATAATGACACACTTAAAACCGAAACGGGAAGTACTAATTTATTTTTTATTCTGATAAAAATTTTCTACAGACATATATGTATATATTGAATATTTAGAAATATTTATAACCATACTTCTAGAAACATACGTATATTACTAAAAAAATTCATATTTCCTGTCAATTTTGTTTTGAAATTTTTTCCATAAGAAATACTTACAAATTTTGTTGTGAAAAAAAATTTACAAGAAATTGCTACCAATTTTCTTGCAAAATATTTTGTATAAAACACTTTTCGCAACAAATTTTGTAGAAAATACTTCCAAATTTAATAATTTTGTAAGAAATATTACCCACGAAGAAATTACTTGCCAAACAAAATTCTTAGAAAAAATGATAGAAAAAAGTATTTTCTTATAAATTCTTTTAATAAATTTGTAAGAAAAATTGAAAATTTTTAGCAGTGATTAAGCAACAATAATGGTTACTCAAACGAGTGAACATATTATGAAATTAACAGTGATACATTGAATTGGTCTAAAACACATATATGTTGTTAAAATAGGAAATAATTTCGCAATTTGTGTTGGGAAGCATAAGTGTTTGAATGTTAATGGTAGGTTTCAGTTGATTTGATTTGATCGTTGGCCATTTTGGTTGATTTGATCTCAGGAACAAAGCCTATCTTAGTCTTTGAAATTGTAAACACCCGTTTTGACACTTTAATTGGTAGTACTAGAATGACAAGAAAAGATGAAGTAAAATAATAAATATCTTTTTATCATTATTCCATGAAAAAAAGTTTTAAGAAAAAGTTAAGAAACTTTTGTAATTATTTATAAAATAAGCAACAACAATTTTATTTAATTAACCTTATCTTCTCTTTTTTTTGTATATATGTTTGCACGAATACGATACATGTATTGGATATCACACGTATCCGATACGTCGATATGTTTATTTTGAAAATAATAGGATATGATACGTAATAGATACGCGATATATGAATATTGAAAAATGGGTACAATAATTCTTAATAACATAATAAATATATGATTATTATTGTGTTAATCCAAATTAAAATTATATGTACTAAAGTTATCAACATAAGTATAAATTATTGTTTCATATTATATGTGAGCACTAACGATTAAACTAAATAAAAGCAAATTTAAAACTCTCATTTTTTATGAGAATATTTAGAAAATAAGAATTTAAAAGGTTTTATAATAAAATATAATTTTTGGATAAACTTTAAGAGAAATTTAAATCTTAATTTAAAATTACTTTGGATAGAATAATTTAAAATTTCGTATAACAAGTAAAAAATTTAAATTAATTTTTAAATTTTTTTTCTCTTTGTACTCCTTTTTTAGTTCAGTTAAAGTCAGTATCATGAATTTGACAATACTCTAAAATTTCTTTATCAATGCAATTTTTAGACGATAAAATTTGAATTATCTAGTGGAGTTCATCACTGGTGTTATTTTTTATAATGTGAACTAAAGAAACTTTTAAAAACACATACAAATTATTTTTTTACCAATGTCAATTGATATAGTTTTTCAACTAATGAGTCCAAAATTTACTAAAAAATACTTGACCAATGACATAAAAAAGATACTTTTATTAGTGTCAACAAAAATTATTGTGACCCCGACATTGGTTGAAAATAATTTTAATAGATGTGAAAAGAGATACTCTTGTCAACATCAATTTAAAAAATCTTGATAAATTTTTTGATTGAAAAATAATCCAGATCAACAACGATTAAAAACATTTTCAACTTATATTTTTTAATGACTAATTATCATTTGATATTAAATATATATTCTGTTAAAAAAAATATTATATAAATTTAAGTTATCTTAAACAAAACAAAAAACTTGAAATAAAAAAAATTATGTTAATATATTTAGAATTTTAAAAATATTATGAAGCTTTCCCTGTGTACGTCCATTATCTTCTAAATTATCATTTTTTTAGTAATAAGTTAAGTATGTATTTTTATAAGAATGTTAATAATTTTGATTACATAAAAATATTAGTCAAATCAACTTGCACTACGTGTTACAAATGGGAAGATGAAAAAAATATATATCTTTCCATATTGCGAAAAGAAATATATTATTTTTTAATATTATAATAAAAGTGAAACACGTGCTATATTTTATTTATTTATTTATCAGTATTTTTCTCTAAAATAAAAAACCGAAATAGTATATAAATATTTTCTGGATTGCTGCATAGAATAACAAAAACACATAGAAGTTTCTTAGTTGGAGCTGTTGTTGCTCTTGGGTTGGCTAAAGTATATAAACAGAAAGGACAAAAAATTGATGTAAGAGTTCTCCATTTCATATTTTGTGGTAGCAAGTGTAAGACCTGTCTCTTCTTATCTTTAAACATACCCAAAGACCCAATTATTGCTCAACCATCCATGAACCCTACCCAGTTGGCTTCAATTATGGCAAAACACACTGAAAATTGAAAGCAGAAACTCAACACACTCACACTAACCAATTGAGTTGCTTAGGTGTAATAGTGTGCCATATATATCTTCATTTTTGCACTTTGCATATATACCCTTCTACCATTGTCTTTTATGGGTCTAACAACGAGCACGTAATGCTTAATATGAGCCATGAAAGGAAACATTGAACTAATTTTGAAAATGAAGTTTACTCTCAGTGGAGAACACAAATCCAGCCACAAGAATGGATATGTGCCAGTGCCCACCATCTATCTTTTCAGTTAGGTCATTTGGATACTTATCACACTTTTTTCACTTTTTTTTATTATGTCATGCATCAAAAACGTCATATTCATGCTTTTAGGCATAGAATATAAACAATTTTTAAATGATTTTCATTTCAGCTACACGCTAGGTGAGAATCTTCATCAAAGTTAGTCAACACAGTTTCTCATGGTGAAACTTATCAAGTCTTGAGAGGATTTTTAACCCATGGTGTGTGTGTGTGCAGTTGCAGAGTTTGACATGGATCTTCTGGTTTAGGTAACCAAGAATTTAACACAGATCAGTGTTTGTTTGATTCCAAGACTTGGACCAATTACATATGAGTTGTACAGTACATATGTAGCTTTGGTAGGTCTTTTCCATATATATTCCAACAAGTTACCATTCATTATTTAATTCATATTTCATTGACTCCAAGTCATTTTGTATCATACCAAAGAATAGTATGATGCGTTTGTGGTCCTAAAATGCACAAGATTTGGTGTGCATTTGCAAATCAAGAACAAATCTGAATTTAGATTAAATTTATATCGGTAAGCCAAGTGGGTAGGTAATCAGGATGGTCAACTATACACACACATAAGTGTTAGGTTTTTAAGAACGATATACAGGAGATACAATATCAATGAAACCTGAGTCCAATCACATAAAGTATCGACATCATTCTTAATTAAAAACTTTAACACAATAGATTTATGAATCTTTATTCTTATATAGTTCAATTTAATTGAATTTGAATTTTTTATTGTATTTTTCTATACTGATCCTCTATCGTGATTTTAAAATACACGGATAAATATTTATTTTAATGTTTTAAAATATATTAAAAAAATATTTAAAATACTAAAAGATACGTATTTTAACCTTGTCTATGATAATAATGTGCCAAGGTAGTACTAATTAATAGGCTATAACAATAATCTATTCGAAGAGAAATATTGGAAAAAGCTGTGAGTGATGATGAGTGATTATGTGTGGTGTGTTTTGTCTGTATAGAATGAGGGAGCATGGAAGGTATTAATGACTTGGGGGACTTTGATTCATTGTGGTTTGAAGTACATCAAATTTGTGCCAAAAGAAGAGGGATCGATGTGGGGCAAATAAGAGTGCCTCAAACGCTTCAAACTCTACTCTCTTTCGTTCCTTCAAGGCTACAAAAGCTTCTAAATGAGGGAAACTACAGTTTTTATTATCACTGCATTATTATTATTATTATTTCAGATGTAACACTTTGTGGTCCTGCATCATTCTCCAACCATTGTAATTACTAAAATGGACAACTATTGCATAAGCAATCGAGGGTGAGATCAAAGGGACAATAATTACAATAAAGAAATTTAAAGTGCCATTTTGTTACATAGTTCCTTCATGTAAAACATATGTGGCATTTGCATTCTATCCCTTATTCATTGCTTTTTATTAGCTTTTTTTTTTCATTTTATGGAACTTTAATATAGGGTACCTAACTATTGGAGTGATTGCTTTATAATTTGAACATGTATTAAAAAGTAAAAGACAACAAAATTACACTTGGAACAAAACATGAGTCCATTTTTAATGTGATGTTGTGGATGATTAAGAAAAGCACAATGTGGGTGGGGGGTGTGTGTCTCTATGTTTGAGCTTTTCTCTCCATCGATTCATCCCAAGAAAATAGAAACTTCCCAAACTTCTCTGTGGACAAAACTTATGAATAAGCAACGCACTAATTGCTTTCTAATAAGCTCATTTATAGTATTCATACACTTGTATTTATTTTTTCTTTTTGATTATCTCTTGACATTCAAAATACATGTGCATCTTTTCTTTTAAACCTCTCTATTTGGGATGAGAAATATTGCAAACAAATAAATAAATAAATGAAAAAAAAAGTGAAAACTTTGGATTCCCACTACAGCGACAGCATTATTACAAATTTGATTATAAAGAAACTACTCATTTTTTAACAGACAACAAACCCAAAAGGAGATACTCATTACTCAGAATTCTATTTAGAAAAGAAAAATTAAGAATTTCATTTTTCGTGCATGGTTATATAATTAAAAATAAATTTCCTTGTAGGCATAACAATAATAATATTAAGGTATAATTTAAAGAAAGAAATGTATTAGTGAGAAAATAAATACGTAATATCATACTATTCGTGGGATAAAATTATAAAGTCATAAAACGCACAGATACGCATAGATACGTCTATAATTATGTATAAAGTAAATTTTCTCTTTTATAACATTTCATAATTTTAATTTTATTTTTTATAATATAATTACTTATTAAATTTTTAAAAATTAACAATTATTTTTATCTATTTTATATAAAACTCTCTATTTTCTCTCCTCTTTTTTTTTTCTAATCATCAACCATTACTTATGTCATATTTTCTCCATTAATCTCACTTTATTTTTAGTAAATATAAATTTATTTTGTATATTAATTTAATAACATTACAATATTATCACTTATTATTATAATATCATTTATAGTTTAAAGATGTGTACACACATACACAATTAAATATGTGTTTACACATACACAATTAAATATGTGTTTACGTTAGTTATATATTAATAGAGATTATAAATTATGATCAGTTAGATAAAACTCTACAAAGAAGAATTATTCTTTTCACTATTTTTGGGTGTACACAATTCTTTATTTATTTTATATTAATATATTTTATTTTTTAAGTTTTGTAAATATTTCTTTTAATTCAATTAACTATTTCTAATATAAAAATTATATGATAATTTTTTTATCACGATAAAAAAAAGTCATCTGTACATACATACATACATGTGTTTCTACAATTTATATTCCTTTCGATATTTAGTAAATATTTGAAAATTTTAATGTATTCTTATAAAAGTCATCAAATCTATTCATTAATATATTTGTACAAATAGATATTCAATTTATCTGTAAAAAATATCTGTTTCTGTTAGTAATTCATTAATTCCTTTCTATATGTTACTAAATATTTGAAAATTTTACTGTATTCTGATCAGAGTCATCAAATTCTTTTATTAATATATTTTTAGAAAGAGATATTCAATTTATCCGTGAAAAATATACTGTCTCATGTTTTATGTATAAGAAAAAAATATTTAATTTAATTCAAAAGATTAACAAAAGCAGATAATTTAGTTGTTTTAATTAATAACGTTTAAATTTGAATTTTATTTCAGAGACTCATAAAATTAGTCAGTGTAAGCTGTAAATATATTTAATGGCATTAACCATAATTTAATGAATTTTTCAACTAATAGAAATGGCTTTTATTATTAATGATCCAATTAAATTGTGTCTTAGCAAATTTTATTCTATTTAGTTGCTTCAAAAGTAAGTCTACTCTCCGGTGTTTTAATTAGACTATTGATTAAATTTTAACTACCAAATATATTTAAGTATTGTTAATCAAAATTTTTATTGAAAATTGTTTTATTTAATTTTAATTTTTTTCTTGAGTACATATCTCATTTCCTTTCATTTTTTTAACTCATCACTTAACTTACTCTTAAAAGAGAAAAAAAAAACAAATTAATCAATAACTTAAACATTAAAAAAAAAATAAAGTAATCAATAGGATACTTAAATAAAATTATTTAAAGTAATCAATACCTAAAGAATTTTCCTCTATTCCTTACAATCAATACAAATCTTCTTTATACATACATAATATATAAATTGTCAACATAAGCTATCTAATCACTACGTCAACTCTTGCGTTTAATGACTCAGTTAATTCATCCTCTTTCAAGAGAATTAATGAATATCTCTTTAATACGTTCCACAATAAATTATAATTACAAAAATTATGCTTTGGAAACTGGTTATGTGTTTCTTGCAGTTAGGACAAAACATTCTATTTACTTCTTATATGGATCCTATGTATTTTAAATGTATATTTTTTTCATTTTCTAAACTAAATTTTAATTTTTAAAATTTTCCTACAGATAATTTTAAGTAGTATTTAATTATAAAAAATGTTTTAATTTATATTTATATTTATTTAGAAAAGGCATTGAATTTTAAAAATAATGGATGAATGACAAGTTTGATCCTTGATATATATGCGAAGTCAGTAGATACCAATGACTCACCCAAAAAAATGATAATGAACTTTTTATTGTATTCCCAAAGGTAATATATTCATACATACAAATTGGTAATTGAATGTTATAAGTAATTTAAAGTATATTAAAAGTGAAATACAAAGATGTATCAAACCCTAGGATAAATATAGCTTTGATCCTTTTAAACTTTAAAAAATTAACTTCTTCAAATTAAAAATTATCACTTTAGTTTATAAATGCTGAAAAAAAAGTTTATAAATAATCAAAATTAATTTATCAATAGGAATAGTCACAATTTATCCACTTATAATGCATGTGGGATAAAAACCTAGTGCTTGACCCGATTTAGTTATATATTTTTTCTTAAAGGTAGAGATTGACCAAACACTCTTAGATAACATTTCTCAAAAATATTAAATATTAAAAAAACTAATAAAAGTAAAGAACTTTTAGAAAAGCTAGTAGGAGAAACTTTTGAAAAACTTATGCGAAGTTTTTTTAAGCTGGAACTCTCTTTCATTCTTCATATTTTATATTTTTGGGGAGATCTTTTTAACATAGTTTTCCGCTATATATCTTAAAGTGGTGTTAACATTACTTGTATTATTTTACTAGTTTTCTAATGATTTATTATAATAAATTTTTATTCTTAATCTAAAAATATTATTTAAAGACAATATACAATAAGTATATTTAAAGACAAACATAGTCTAAAGTGTAAAGAGTAGCCGTCGTTTTTAAAGATAACATTTAATTATTTTCAGTGACGGATCTTCTATGGAGCTGGGAGGGGCCTTGGCATTCCAAATATTTTTGATTTTATTTTTTTAAATTATATATATATTTTTGAAATTTTTAAGAATTTTAAATTTTTTAAAATTATAGATAGTGTATTTTAGAAATTGAAGAAAATTATATTTTATTTTTTATTCTTTTTATAAAATAAAATATTTAATACTAATAAATAATAAATCATAAAATCAAATATAACAAAGAATACAAATATTTATGTTTAATTATTCTTTTAATCTATATTTTCATCTAAAAATATCAAATTGTGACTAAACAATTGAAATCAAATTAAGACTAAAGAAAATGAGAAGACCTTGATATTTTTGGAAATAGTAACCAAAAGAGTAATTAAACAAAATATTTAATAAGATATTTTTTATTTTCTTTCTCATTGCCTTTTTAGTTTTTCACTCTCTTATTATTATTTTTTTTGAAGAAAAAATAAAGTTATATATATATATAGTTTATTATTTTTGCTCTTATTTCTTATTTGTTTATTTTCTTTCTCGAATAACAAGATGTAACTCTCTCGTCTTACTTGATAATGAAATATTAGTTTAATAGTTATTAAAATTATTTTTTTTTTCTCATGAGTATCTTGTATATTCATTTTTTATTATTATAGAAGTAAAAGATAATGTATTATGTGTTTTTTCATAACCGATTTTTAATTGTGACTTGACTACCATATATTTCTCTTTTAATAATTATGTTTCTCAATTTTTTTATTAGATTATAACAAATTATTTTATATATTAAAAAAAGTATATTGATGAAGAATAAAATAATAAATGTTTTTTTTAAAGATGATAAAAGAAAACTTCACATATCTTGAAATATTATACTAATGATCCAATTTGATGATTCAATTGTTCAGTTATATAGGTTATTTTTTGAAAACATTATACTAATGATTCAATCAAAATCAAATAATCATATTACTTTGGCCCCTCCAACATTCTTAATCAAGATCCGCCACTGATTATTTTGTTAATAAAAAGACCGTAAATAATTTTTTTATCAATCGAGTTTCATTTAATAAAAATTTCGTTCTCTCGAAAATTTTCCTAAATATTCTTTAAAGATTTTTAACCTCATTCATTATTCTTAAAAATCAAATATCATAGGATTAATTATAATAAAGAACTACCCAACTAGAGTGAAAAATAGAATAAGTTCATTTATTATCTCTTTGGGTTAAATATATTTTTTGTCCTTTAAATTTCAATAAATTTTGGAATTAGTCTATTTTAAAATTTTGAATCAATCCTTCATCCTTCAAAATACGTGGATTTAGTCCTTTTAATCAAAATATGTACAAGAAATTTTTTTTAGGTTGTCCACATTTATTTTTCAATTTTATATTTTAAATAATTTTTTAATAAAAATAATTATTTTATTAATATTATCTTTTAAATGATTATTTGTGTAATTTAACTATTTTTTTTTATTTGACTGTTTTTTTAAACTTAATCATTACAAATGAAAATTAATTATAGTAAAATTATAAAAAATATTTATATTTAATTTTATAATTATAACAATAACAATGATTATAATTTTATTAATTTTTATTATAATGAAAAAAGTAAATACAATATTTTTACTAGTTTATATAAAAATTTTGAGATTACTCTTTTGGTTCCTATTTTCGTTCAAAAATATTAAGTTGATCCTCCAGTTTTTTTTGTCTCAATTTGGTTCCAATTTTTTAAAAAATGATTGAATTTTGTCATTCTCACTAAATTTCTTGAATTGGATTTTTCATCAAAATTGAAGTTGTGAATAAGGATGATTGTTTCATTTCTTGGTGTAACTAACATAATCCTAGTGTCAATTTTTGATGAAAAATCTTTCTTTCGGTTAAAATAATTTAATGAAAAAGACCAAAGTACATCAATTTCTAAACAATCGAAAGAAGATTGAGACGTAAAAAAACTAGAGGAGCCACTTGAGAATTTTGGAAGAAAAAATGGACCAAATGAGTAATTCAAGCAAAATTTTGGCATCCCAAACAATTTGACTGAAGATCCGCCAATGTTCACAAAGTTGACAATATGATATGAAAGATGATCATACTTAACGAGCTAGTGAAGTTAACCTTCTGTTAGTACATGATCCTGCGGTATATGATGTTCCACTTGACTTAATGTTGTATAGAAGGAGTATAGGAGGGTCAATATGACATGTGCATAGTCTCACGAGTTCATTCACTATACTAGTCTTCAGGAAACAAGAATGTAAAGTCTTATTAGATATTTATAAGCCATGAGAATGAATAATATTAATAAGAGGTATTTGATGAAACAACTCAATGAGAGCTTGCTTACTGATTTATTAGAACATTATTTAATACATATAGTACAATGTCTCATCATATAGAGGGAAAAGTAAAACCTAATAAAACAGAATATAACAATACGACAATATAATAATATGACAATATAATGATATGGCAACATGACTATATAATAATATAACGATATAACGATTTGATGATAAAATTATCAAATCTTAAAATTTTAAAATCCTAAATTATAAAATTATAATTTATAAAAAAATTAAAATAGTAAAATTACGTGTGAGGACAACTCACCAAGTTGACATGAAAAAATAATAATCATGTTAGTCATTTAATGACTACAACACTCAATTATCAAAAAAAAAAAAAAATTTGAAGATTTAATTAAAAATTTTAAATTTATTCTCATAAGACCATGGAGATTTAGTAGGGACTCAACCAGAAATTTTCAAATTTATCTTAAACCATAATTAAGCCTAATATATATATTGTTAAAATAAAGATAAAACCATTTTTTATCATATCAATTATATCAATTTTTCACTTAAATCTATCTAATTTTTTTATTCAGATAACTTCACTTTTTACTTTTTTTTTCTACTTCTGCCTATCTCCAATTTAAACAAAACAGAAATATCAAATAAAAAATTATTAAGATATTGAAAACAAATTTGGTAAAGACCTAAAACTTATTTAAATATTTTTCTTTTTATCTTTTGATATATATATATATATATATATATATATATATATATATATAAATATATATATATGTATGTATAAAGTAATGAAGTATTAGTATTTTTTTTAATAAACTTCAAATATAAAAATCGGTTTTCAAATTAATTCAATATTTTTAAATGAATTTCAATGCTCAGTTTTATTTCTGATAAAACAATGTAATCAGTGATTTTCATGTTTAATTAGGAAATACGAGAAAAACAGTCAAGTTAAATTCAGCACTTTTCGTTTTTGTCGTTAGTGAACAATACAGTTTTTTTTTTTAATGTGATGGACAGAAATTTAAATATGAGCTCAGATATTCAATGAGAAATTTATGTGCCCTTGGTTATGTCTTTTCAAATGATGTTTGCATTTTTTTACTTTTAAAAAACATAATATATATTTATATATATTAATGTAATATAATATAATATAATATATAAATATAATACTAACTTAATAATTGTATCTATACATTTTATTACCATTTCTTTATTATTATTATAACAAGCAGTATTATAAAAATAATTTATATTGTTTTATATTAAACATTTGTAATCACTAGTTAAGATGTAATCTTAAATTGGTATTAAAAAGTTATTATGTTTAGTTATATGAATACCTATAACTAGATATAGTATAAACTCTTTTTACTTATTAATATATAATAATTTATCCTTCAATTATATACCTATGAAAGTTATCTAATTTTTGTATTTTATAAATTTAAAAATTTTAGTCATCGTAGTTATTAAATTAGAAAATGAATTTAATTAGTATTTCATTTAAAAAACAAGAGAAATAAGTATTTATTAAATTCTTTACAATACAATGGATGTACAATATTTTCAAATTTTGAATTAGCTTATAAGCCAAGACCATTTTGGTCCTGCAAATAAAAATAGAAGCCTACGAAAATAAACTTTCTCAGCCCAATAAGTAGTTGGTTAAAAAGCCCAGGAGCCATGAAAGATATGGGCCAGGACGTTTAAACCTCTCCACCAAGAAATAATTAACTGTGCAATTTATTTTTATGCCTATTCTTTTAAGTTAAAAAAAAAATATATTTCTCACAATTACAAGTAATTATCATTATGAGAACTGTAAAATTATTAAAAGAAAATCTTTATAAAGATATATCATCTTTAATATTTTACAAATAAAAATTTATATTATTTTTAATTGTCATAAATAGATTCTAAGTCTCTCATCACAAGAAATATATTTTATAAAATATAGTGTCACTTATTTCTTGTAATTTTTATAAAACTGCCGGTAAACTCCGTTATACTAAAAGTTTAAATTTATATTATATTTATAATCAGTTTAAAATTGACGACATATAAATATTTAATTTTTGTTTTGTTATATATTTTTTTCGTTAATAGATCTTTCATCTTTTTAGTATCACGCATTATACGAGTTGCTTCCTCTTTTCTTCCTTTCCTGGCTTGTTCATTATCTTTGTCTGTGATAGAAAAAAGATATTATCTTGTTTTTTCTGAAAGTTATCATCTATTGTTAAGCTCGCTTGTTAAAGCCTATTATCTTTGAATTCATTTTCTTCTTCGCGAAAATCCTTTTGGTAAGTGTTTTTCTTCTTTATGTTAGTTGTTTTTTTTTTTTTTTTTTTGGTTTTTTTTATTTTCAGCTTTTTTTTAACCTTAATACTAATTTTAACTTTTTTAACCTTAACTTCAATTTTGAATCCTAATTTTTAAGTTATTATAAATCTTTAATTGACATATCATTTTTCCCCTCACTGAACAGCAGTTAGCCATTTTGCTACTAATATGAAAATCTTGCTCATCTGAAAAATACAAATAGAGGTTTGTTTTAGTGTTATAGTGGTAAAAATTGTAGTTTTATGATATCCTAATATGCCAGTGATATCCCTAACCATCATACTTGTCTGATGCCACCGTCATGTTTCTCCATATCACTTTTTTCAATTGTACTTTTTCCTTTTCCTTATTTTTTTCAAATAACAAAAAATTGCATACAATCTTTCAAATGATATTGCATAATAAATTCAATCCAAAATTTTATGGAAAATATAGCAACTATTATCTATAAAATACAAGAAGAGTCTAGGGAGTAAAATAATAAGTAGTTGATTATATCTACTATAAAAGGTACTTGACAATGAAATTGAGACAACATTAAACTGAGGAGGTTGTGTTGATGATGTTTCAATTGAGTTTTTATCAACTTTATTCTCCAACATACACAAACCTATTGGAGGTTCGTCTTATTTCACTTTGATTTCAATTGAATTATTGTTGCCACCCAGTCATGGGTGTGTGGTTTAGTCTAGCAAGTGCACTGGATCAATTCTAGTACAACAAGGTCGTATCTATAGAGATTTGGTAAATAAATCAATAGTCTATAATCTACTTCAAGTTTGACAATGAAACAATATCAAATGTTTGATTTAATAACTTAAAAACTGACTGAATTTAAAATTGAGAGAAGTGACGTTGATTCAAGACGTTGAGATTGAACTTGACTTCTTTAACTCAACCACACTGCCCTTAATTATCTATAAATTATGTTCTTTATTTTAGTGTTCCTGAAAATACCCTTACTTGTATTTCTAATTTCATGTATGAGAATTAGAACCTAGGAGTGTCAAAAGCAGGGTGTTCCCATCCAGGTGGAGGAACCCTTGTATTAAGAACAAAACTTTTTAAACCAACTAAAGTTGCATATTCGTGTCTAGTATATGCCAATCATTAAAAAAAATTGATTAGATGTAAACACTACTAGATGTCTTTGCATCTAGTGTTGATGAGATATGATGATGAGCCAAGTAACCAAAGCAACAAAAGCAAACAAAATAACTAACATATAAAACAAGAACATAATAAACATATAATCAAGTGTAGTACAAAAAGTTTAGAAGTTACACCCAATCCCAATTAGAGAAGAAATTACCTGCTCAGCACGATGTATACAATAAGAACATGGAATGGTTAATAGTAGTTATAGTCCAACTAAAACTTGTTTGTATTTTGTACGATAGTTTACTTAATAAAACTCAATTTGTTGATTGAGAATTGAAAGTAGTATGCTATTTACATATGAACTAGTATAAAAAAGGTTTAATTACTCTTTTGGTCCTTGTTTTTGTCCAAAAATATCAAATTGGTCCTTCAGCTTTTTTAAGTTTCAATTTGGTCCGATTTTTAAACAATTGATGCAATATGGTTCTTTTCATTAAATTTCTTGAAATATATCAAGGATTTTTCATCAAAATTCAAGTTGTTAATAAGGATAATTTTCTTTATTGATGTAATTAACATAATCATAATGCCAATTTTGATAAAAAAAATCATTGATTCGTTTTATGAAATGTAACGAAAAGGACAAAATTGCATTAATTTTTCAAAAATCGTGACTAAATTTGAACTTAAAAAATTTGGAGGACCTATTTAATATTTTTGGACAAAAATAAGGAGTAAAAGAGTAATTAAATCTATAAAAAAATCACAAGTAAATGTTTTCTCTTTGTATTACATATTATTTAAATGTAATTAATCTTAGAAGAAGAACTAAGATCTACAAAAGATTTTGACTCATTATGTACCAAGTAAAATTTTAGTTTAACTATTGCATTTTGTTTAAAATATGGAGATTAAGAAATGTTATTTACACTCTTCATTCACGAGATTATAAAACATGTTCTTGTAATCAGTGATAAAAAGGCATAAGCAAAAGGAAAAATAAGGGAACACCCTTTTCTGTATTATTTCTAAAAATAGTTTTGAATGATACAAATGTAACTTTTTTACCTACTAAAAATGGTTAATGTATTTTAAAAGGAAAAAGAGTGTTGTTTTAGAGTCACACTGTATCTTCAATTGCTTTTTTGGGAGATGGATAGCTTACACATAATCTAAGATTTTAAAAAATATTATAAAGGAGTAATTTTTCATTTTTTACGTGAGATATGGCTTTTCTTATTTTATTATGATGATCACTATATAATTAAGGAGGGACAATCCACATATTATTTTATCTCATATCATGCAACTATTATTAAAGCATTTATACTTTTTCGCTTTCATGATCTCATTATTAGTTAATAGAATGTGAGCTTTCATTTTGAGAGTACGATGTTATTAACCTCTGCTAAATAATAGCATATTATTAAAATTGACTATTTTTTCTAATAACTAAAAATCACATTTATAATTTTTTTCACATAATTATATAATTTGCTTATAGTGAACGAAGATTTAGGGATATTAATTATACTCAAACTTGTCACATAAATTTAATTTTGTAGATCCTACAATCAATCTCTTTTTGGAAATTTTGGTTATTAATTGTACTTTCGTTTTGTTATTTAGTTAAATTTATCTTATCTTTACTTTGTTGTCTATTTTTTTATTTAATCAATATTCCTTTTACAAACAGTGGTAATATAATATATTTTTACGTATTTAGCCATATTTGGAATAATTTTAAGAACTAAAATACTAATAATAGCGTGGTTTTGTTACATGAATTCCCATTTATCTTTCCTATTGTATAGTAATCATATTTTTATTACATAACTCTCTCTCTCACACTTTTTTGTACATGCGTTGGCTTGACTTGGAGTTATTTCTTGTGTTTTCAGCTTCATCTAGTTGAATATTTTCGAGTTCGAACTTCAAAGCAAAAACGTTTCCTTTCGTCAGAATTTCTAGCTGGGAATAGCAACTTTAAATAATAAAAAAAAGGAAGAAAAAAAATACCCGTTAGTCAATCATGCGATGCCAAGTGCATTTATTCGAAGGTAAATGTTAATAAAGCCCCCACTGGATAAATTCATAGCCTGAAAATATTTATTGAAAATAATGTAAACATTTAATTGGCATTGAATATTTGCATTTTAACTCTTTAGCCAAATGGTAAAAATTATAGTCAAAATCATTTAATTTTGTATTAAAAGAAATTGAAATTGAAGAGTTGGTGGATTGAAATTGAAATTACGGAAGGTTCTGAATTGGTAAATAAAGTTTGCAGAGGATGCAAAGGGAAAGTAACAACTTCGAAAGTTGAATCTGCTTGTGACCATTATTGTTCGCTGAAGTTGAAAACACATGAGAGAAAACAAAGGTGATTCACTTTTGATCACAACACTACCCTTAAAACATGGAGGAGAACAATCAACAACAAACAAACTGGTTCCACACAATAACATGTCTCTTACGTTAACATCTCACGTTGTAAATTGTAACTTTTCAACTCTCCAACGCCAAAGTTAAAAAATAATAATAATAATTTATGAAGTGCCATTGGAAAATGTTTCTCACTTCTTACTTCTTACTCCTTTGCAGTCCCACCTGGGGCAGCACGTGCTGCATCATAGACACTGTCATGTGACCTTCTCTGTTCCTTTTTCATCCTTGCTCCTCTCTCCTTTTTCATACTGATTCATTTTACTTACTTACCTTTTGGGTTTTGGCCTTTTCATCTCTCTCTCTCTCTCTTTGCTGTGTTTCCGCCGCTGCAACAAGAAAAGTAGCAGCGACTCAGTCACTTGCTGCATTTCCGGTTATCATATCAAACGCATACCATAGAACCATCACTTTTTCTGCTTCTGCTCCCCTATATCATCATGCCCCCTATGCCAATCTAATATCTTTTACAACCTTTTTTTCTATGTTGACACCCCACTTATTACATTGCGATATTAGTTAATCATTTCCCAATCATAGCCATGGGTTGCCTACACTCCAAAACCGCTCATCTTCACTCTCCTGAAGACCCTCCCACTGCCTTGCCAGACTCAAAAAAACCCGATCCAGGTGCCCTTTAGTTCTTTTCACCTTCACTTCACTCTGCGTTTGCGTTTTGCTCTTGGGATTTTTACACCCTTTTGGTTTTTACGGCGTGGAAATGTTTGTTTACCCTTTTTATTGTTGTGGGGTTTGTCAAAATCTTGCATTGATGGGTTCTGAAGCTCAATGGACATGGTTCTTTTCGGTTTTTTTTGTGTTTGTTTGAGAAAGTTTGGGTCTTTAGTTTGTTTTTGTTTCGTGTTGATTTTGAAGGGAGTGGTGGGGATGATGTTGATCAAGAGGTTCAGGTTCCAGCATTTAAAGAGTACGGTCTGAGTGAACTTCGAAGGGCCACAAATGAGTTCAACACAGATTACATTGTTTCTGAGAGTGGGGAGAAAGCCCCCAATGTGGTCTACAGAGGGAAGCTAGAGAACAATCGGTTAGTTGCTGTGAAACGGTTCTCAAAACTGTCTTGGCCTGATGCTCAACAGTTTATGGTGAGTGAAATGGACAACTTTTATTAGCCCTCAGTGTGGTTGCCGGTTGAGGAAGAAAGGACAAACAATATTTAGTTGTTTTTTGAAATTAATTTTTGTGGATTCTCTTGTGCATATCTGGGGTTTGACTGGAAATAAAATTTTAGATTCTCTTAATTTTAAACATTTTCCCTCATGCATTTTTTACCCTGTGATATTTAATCTGGCAATGCAAGCTATTGTTGTTAATGGTTTTGATTGGTCAGGCAGAAGCAGCTGGAGTTGGGAAAGTGAGGCACAAGAGACTGGTGAATCTAATTGGCTGTTGTGCTGAAGGAGATGAAAGGCTCTTGGTAGCTGAGTACATGCCAAATGATACTTTGTCCAAACATCTCTTTCATTGTACTTCTCTTTTATCTTTACATTTATCTTTGTTAGCAGTCATTAAAGCTCTTTATTAATTATAGTACTTTTTCCCTCTCTTGTCATTCTCCTTGTTGACTGACTGTCTTTAGATCTGGTAGGGAGTCCTTGCTTTCATTTCTTGAAAGACAGGACTGCCTGTCTTAAATTTTTACCACATTTGTGTTAGTTTGCTGGATCCGTGAACAGCATATTCTAAGAGCTAATATGTTTTTACTGAGACAGAAATGATACATTTATTTAGCTGTTGTTGGTCAATATAAGTTATACAATTCTCATGCTTTCAAGGCCATATGGTTTTGTTGGAGTGAAATGGACACTTGGAAAATAAGATTGCAGAAAGGTACTGCATTTTAACACAATAAAATCTAGTTATTGTCAGTTTCCACCTTTCATATTCACCCAAACCAAGCATAGCTCAACTGACGAAGTCCTTTTTTTGTACCTGAACTTTGGTAGCTTTAACCTTATCTGATCTAGTAGTTACATACCAAAGAGATTTGGGCCCGTGGAATTAATCTTTATTTGATTAGTCAAGCAAATGTAACCGACATCTCTGCATATCCAACTAAGCAACCCCTCTGAAAGGGACATTGCTACATTAGCTGAACACCATCAAGTAGCAAAGAACTTCACCCCAACGTAGAAGTAGAATAGAAAGTAATTCTTTTTAATTCTGTTATTCTTCTCCACTATTGTCACTAAATAACTGCATACATTGCAAATCGTAACATAATCGTACCAAAAAATGTATAACGAAACTTTTCAAGCTTTCTAGACAAATCCAATGTTAATTCCTTTATCTTTGTAGAAAGCGTGACATTTTTTTATTGCCTTATTTCTTAGTCCTGTTCTATCATAATATCTGTTTCACTTGACAACGGTAGTTTGATTATTAGTTTACTTAATTTTTTGTTGATGAATTCTTTGTTTCTGTCAGGGGACAAGCAACCATTACCATGGGAAATGCGTGTAAGAGTTGCATACCATGTTGCGCAGGCACTAGATCATTGCAGCATAGAAAACCGGAAAATATATCATGATCTGAATGCATATAGGATTCTTTTTGATGAGGTGTGATTATGAACCTATCGTGATGAAATCATTGTTTTGTAAATGTTGTCACCATATTTTAAGCATTGTGAAACATTTTCTGTTTGATGCACTTTCCTGCTTTGGTATATCTATCCCATATGCTTGTTGTGTGACTTTGATACTTCAATGTTGTCTTCTCCACATCATAGGTGGTGCCTAATTGCCACTATATTCACAAAGAATGTTAAATGCCATGAACTTCATTTGTTCGTTAGTACATGTGTAAATTAGCTATTGAAATTTGTTGCTAACTTATTCACTTCTGTCAGGATGGTGATCCCCGTTTGTCTAGTTTTGGGCTTATGAAAAATAGTCGAGACGGGAAAAGCTACAGTACTAATTTAGCTTACACTCCACCTGAATTTTTGCGAACAGGTACTATATTTGCTGACATGTGTTTTCGTGGATAACTGATGATGGTTGAACGTTTACTTTTGTTTGTTATAGAATTCAGAACAAGGATGGGACATGAATTATAGAGCAGAATTTTATTTTGTCAATGCGTTCTTTAGAGTCTAAAAAGAATAAAAATGTTTGCTGGATTCGTTGATTCTTTCAGAACTCTTATCAGAAGTCTTGCTGCTAAGTATAATTAATGACAATATGGTACTCCAATGACACCTGCAGGCAGGATAATCCCGGAGAGTGTGATCTACAGTTATGGAACTGTTCTTCTGGATCTTTTAAGTGGCAAGCACATTCCCCCTAGCCATGTATGTTTCAATTTGAACTCTCTGCATTCGTTTAAGAATGTTCATTGTTCTGTTTTGTTAGATATGCTAAGCATTCTATATTATCCTACATTTTTCTGGACTCCATTGATGTTTGATATGTGAATTATATGATTATCCAATTCACGAGCGTATTGCCTTGTCATGAGATACTGGATTGATGAAATATGCGTGGAACATATGTTGGTAAAGAGTTATTATCTTTCTACATGGTGCTGGATTTCAAGATTGCTTTCTGGTTGCTGAGTTTATGCTCGCATAGAATTGGAAATGAATGGTTTGCATCATTAGTATTTGAATTCCTTTTATGTTTTGACTTGATACATATACGCCTATTCTTGCTACTTAGTTAAATCATATGAAGTTGAATGGAGGGAATGATTTCGTTCTTTAGGCTTTGGACCTGATTAGAGGGAAGAATGTTCTGTTGCTGATGGACTCTTCCCTGGAAGGGCAATATGCGAACGATGATGCAACAAAGTTGGTTGAGCTTGCTTCAAAATGTCTTCAGTTTGAGGCCAGAGAACGACCTGAAATTAAGTTTCTTCTTACTTCCGTCACACCTCTTCAGAAGCAAAAAGAGGTTTTCAGTTTTCGTTTTAGCTTTCAATGTTGAGCTTCCGCTTTCATTTGTTGTCCTTTTATCTCCATTTCAATTTTGCTCAACTTCATTTTCCAGGTTTCCCTTCTCTTGCTTGTAAAGTATTTGTTCATCATTTTGAATCACCCTCCTCCTTTTTACAGGTAGCATCTCATGTGTTGATGGGCCTAACTAAAAACACAGCAGTGCTACCAACCATGCTTTCTCCCCTTGGAAAGGCTTGTGCCAGAATGGATCTTACTGCTGTGCATGATATATTGTTAAAAACAGGTTATAAAGATGAAGAAGGTGCAGAAAATGAGGTATGTCAAAAATCACATAGTGGCCTGCAAGTCAAGTATGGGTAGTTACTACAGGGAAACCCTATACTGAGTTGGATTTGTTCACTGGTTTTTGGTTGTTGCTTTTGTCTATTAACTAAAGCTGTGATTGCAGCTTTCATTCCAAGAATGGACACAGCAAGTGCAAGATATATTGAACACTAAAAAGTTTGGGGATATTGCATTCAGGGACAAGGATTTCAAAAATGCTATTGAGTACTATTCTAAGGTAGGTTCACTGTTCCACATTTTTTTGACAGGTTTCTGGCTGTGTCTCTCTACACATTCCTATTCTGATTGTCCTTTATTTATTTGCATTGAAACAGTTGGTGGTTATGATGTCTGTTCCTTCTGCTACTGTGTTTGCAAGGAGAGCCTTCTCGTACTTGATGAATGATCAAGCAGAACTTGCATTAAGGGATGCAATGCAGGCACAGGTATGCATACCTGATTGGCCAACTGCATTCTATCTGCAGGCTCTGGCTCTCTCAAAGCTGGGAATGGAAACTGATGCACATGACATGCTCAATGATGGTGCTGCTTTTGAAGCAAAGAGGTCTAACAGCTGGCGTGGTTAATTTTCTTATCTGCAGTTCTTTGCTCTCTAAACTAGCCGAGTGGCATAAAAGAATATGCTATTTTGCCATAATTTGTACTTGCTAGAGTAGGAATATGTAGGGTGCTAGTTTCAGGGGCAAGCAAAAGAACTCTGCTTTAAGATGTTCTCCAGGAATATTACAGTATAGATTTTCCCATACATATGAATTCTGTAGCATTAATTTTCTCCATATGAAAATAACAATGTGTTTGGATGGGGAGTTTTGAGGGAGGAATTCAGTTTTTCAGTGATTTTTCTTAATATCACGTATAAAATTGACTTTTTTATATATTAACTATAAATAATTTTCAACCTTATGAAAGCTTAGTAGGTTATTTTTCAAACAACATTTAAAATTGAAAATTTTGTAAATTTTTTTTCTGGTTTGTGTGAACTTTACTCCAAACCTTGGTGGTCGGTCTATTAATGCTGTCCCTCTCTCTCTCACACCTCTTTCGCTTCAAATCCTCTCATCTTCTGAACCTTCAATCTTCCATTGCCTTTTTCTCCTTCGAGGCTCAGTTTCCAACTTCTTCACGTGAATACTCCTGATTCGTCAATTTATGTCATCACTTGCTCGTCATTAACAGGAGTAATGTTGCACCCATCACTAATCACCTTTAACTGATCATAATTTAGTGTCTTCCACAATCATGAGATAATGTAGTTTGTGTGTGTGTGCATGGTACCTGCACAGTTAATATAAAGAAAGGTTTAAAAACAACATAAACAAGTGTCTCTTGAAAACTAGGTTTCATTGTGTATTGATGGAAAAGAAAATAATGAATGAAAATAGTAAAACAGAACCAGAGAACAAACTTATATTTTCGAGGAAGACTACGGACAAAGAACGAGGAAGAAAGAAACTGTTAGAGGTAGAATCCATTTAGAAAAATGGTTTAAAAAGGGAAAACGAAAGGTGGCGAAGAAAGAAACTCGCCCTAATAATTACTTTGGAAAATTACTTGATCGACTCTTGATAGAATGAAAGTTACACTACAATGTTATTTAAAAATCTTTCAGAATATTTCAGGGATGAAGAATCTGTAATAAATTTCAGAATAAACATTTCAAAACCTGTTTCGGAATGTTCTTTTTGTAACTATAAAAATTAAAACTTTTTCGCAACGTCTTTAAAACAAGGGACTTGCTAACCAGTGCCTTAAGGACACTGGTTAAGAATAATTAATATACATCGGATCCTACAAAAATACATAGATAAGTATAATATTAAATAAAACCTGACCTAATAACCATTAATGCAACTTTATTTTTTTTATAAAAAAAAATGTCCATAAATATTGTACATGTGTATTTAATATTTTATTTAATGTTCACAAATAAAATTTAAAAACTAATTAAATAATAAAATAACTATATTTTAATGTTGTTAAAATTTAAATTAACAAAAAACCAACAAAAAAATAGTGTTAAATATCTAAAACTTCAAAAAAATAACATAAGAAAGTATAAATTAACAGAAAAACCAACAAAATATACTGTTAAACATCTAAAAATTATTACAAAAAAAGAAAAATTAAAGTGTCAATTTAAGACTTAATTGATTTTTTTCTTTTTAGTAGAAACCTTAAAAATTCCAAAAACTTGTTTTGTAACAGTAAGAGTTATTGTCTACACATTTAAAAGGGTATTTTTGTCTTTATAAAATTTATTATGTATATTTATATTATTTTAATTATTTCAGCTTTTAATGTAAAAATGATGATATCAAAATATATTTATTATTCCTAAACCGGTGCCTTTAGGGCACTCATTAGCATTTTCCTCAAAACAATTTCAGAGTTTCCTGTTCAGGAATATAAAATCTAAAACCTTCCAGATTCACTTTTCCGGAGACTAAGAAAAAAAGAAAAACATTTGGTCCTTTCAGTTTACATGGCTATTTGTTACCTGAAAGTACCTGGCTCTTTAGATCTTCGAGATCCAAAAGCCATTTTTGTGTTAGGTTATTTATCTTCAAGTTCAATTCAACTTTCATTATACCTTTCTTTAAAGTTCTCTTATCATCTCTTTATCTCTTCTCATATTTCGTTTTATATTTTATTCTATCACTTTTAACATATTTTTCTTTATTTTCATTCATGGTATTTTTCTCTTTTCTTAAGGATAGACTTGTCTTTTAACAGTGACTTTTCCAACAAGATTTGTCACTTTGGAAGAGGGAGTAGAAAAGAGTAAATGTTAGAAACGAAAAAATAGCACGCAGTTATGACGAAAAATTATAAGGAGAAAAACCAAAATTTTATAGGTATATTTGGTAAAAGTAACTAATAAGTTAGCTCATAGCTAATAAATTGGCTAGTAATCAATAAGTTAACCAATAATTGATAAGTTAAGTTATAATAATAATTAACAATTTAACTTTATACAATAAAATCTTAGTTTATAAGTTTTAAATTGGTAAATTAGTTTATAAGATTGAAGTGTTTAGTAAATTAATGATATAAAACAATATAGTTATGAAAATTTTATTATAAGGAAAATATATTATTGTGTAATTATAATTTTAGATTTCTTAAAATAATTAAATATGTAAGTATATATATATATATATATATATATATATATATATATATTTAAAAAATTATATATATTTTTTTTTTGACAAGTCATTTTATTTAAACAGATTCATCTAATCATAATTAATGAAATGTAATTTTTGTTTATATATTTAAAGCCAAAATTTTTATTTCACAATCCAAATTATTGTTACATTAATTTTTTTTTTACAATTTGAGTTGTATGTAATTTTATATAAATAATAATAAGTAAATTTTTTATTATTGTTAAAAAAAATTAATTTAAATTGTACAAACAAAATCAAGAAATATTAAAAAAAAAGTATAGTAAAAATGTCTCCATAAAATTAAAATAAATAACAGTATGCATAAAAAAAATATAAAATTATAAAAACTAAATAAGTTTCTAACCGAAAAGTAGCTTATAAGCTAAAAGCTCATGAAATAATCCACTTTGAGATACTTACCAAATACTTTTGTGTTCTGATAAGACTAACTTATAAGATAGTTAAATAAGTTAGCAATTATGCTATTGATCTTATCAAACACTAGGGTTTCTTTGTCAACACCGGTTAATAACAAAATTGGTAGTTGAAGATCTCATGTCACCTAAAAATAAATTTAACTTTAAATATATAAATAGGTGCAAATTTTATTTTTTAACCTCTTATTTAATTAAAATTAAGTTAAATTTAAAATTAACTCTTGATTAGTCAAGAAATAGTGAATGATATGTAATAATAGAACATTCATTTTCATTTTCTTTTTTGTTGAATATAGCAGGCTTAGAGAATTGGTAAAATATCTATGTCCATAAACTAAGGTACCTTCTAAACGTGTTTTTACTGTATATGTGACCAACGTATATAGAATTCAAAAGAACAATTTAAAAAAAAAGTATTGTTCAAAGTTCCTAGTGGAATATTTAAAAAACTGGTTTGTGAACTTCGTGTACTATCGAATGTTATTAACAACATAATTTATGGATGGAAATTAGAACTTAATAGTAATATTCTTAATTTTTGTGTGTCTGAATTAGCTAAGATAAAATCCGAATTCTTAGAAGTGCAGGTGATTGAGAGAAAAGTATTTTAATTAGCTCACCAATTGGAACAATAAAAATAATGTTGAAAAAAAAAATGGAATAATAATATGCAGTGGGAAGTGTTTTCGTATCGACGAAATTCATATTAACTCATCTCTTCACATTTTTTTTAAGATTAAATTACGAAGAAGTTCAATATTTTAAAATGAAAAATACTTTAAAAAAATATAGATATCGATCCTAACGATATTGTCCAACTTACAATCAGATGAAATAATAAATAATAATAATAATAATAATAAAAATAAAAATAAAACAAAACATCTCACCCTTGCAAACCATGTTGAAGGAAAGGTCAAGATTGAATCTTTTATTCACATAGATGAAACAGAGCATAGAGGCAAACAGTTTCAAAAAAAAGATAATAGCTTACGACAATTCGCAAGAAGAGTAGATAAAACCTTTGGTCGGTGGAGTCAACGATAAAACGAGATTTGTTTTGAGGATTATCATCACAAATTTGATTACTTGTTGTTTGGATTTGTTAGAAACTTCCATGAAAATGAGATGATGTTCACACTTATGGCTATGACATTTGATTCCTAAGTATTAATTTGTTACTACTTTATAAAAGTCTAACGACACTTTTTCATGTTATCCACACAATTTATTAATCAATTAACAAAGATTATAGCTATAGATTTGTGGCAATAATTCTTCTCCCAATTTATTTTTTCGTCTTTCTTTTTCTGTTAATTTCTTGAACTTCTGTTCTTGTATAATGAAGAGGTGCTTATAAGGCAAAAACAAGTTTTCATACCACTTGCGTTAGATTACAATTTTTTCATTAAGTGTAATAATAAAATATTATCAATTTTGATTTTGGAAATTATGTTATTACAAAGAGTGGGTGAAATTGAGTATTTCAATGAAAGGAGATTGATGCGTGAGGAACAGAGAAACAATAAAGTTGAATAAGAAAAAGAAGAAGAAATATGACTTTTCTTTTAAGAGAGACTATAAAAGTTTAAAAGAAAGTCTTGTACAAAAAAAAAGCTTTAGTAAATTAGAAAAAGAGTTTATGTTTTATTTCAAATAAACTAATATTTTTGTTACTAAAGAGAAAGTGTTAGTGTAATTTTAAATAGTTTTTTAAACATTTATCTAGATTAGGAAGTGACAAATAAAAAGAGGAATAAAAATAGTAAAAAAAAGGAAATTGGCATTAAGAAGAAGAGAATGAGAAATGTAAAGAAATGAGTGCAAAATTTAAATGATTTTATCATCAAGATGGACTGGTTTTGATCAAGAAGTATTTTAATGATTTTAATAAATCGATATATTTAAAAAAATGATTGAAGTGTGTATGTGTTGAAAGTAAAATATAATTAAATAAAAGAAATATTTAATACACAACAATTACCACTAGCTTCACTCGTGGATGCGAATGAAAGTGGGTGCTGAGTACACAACAATAACAATGTGAAGAAAATTTTTAAGTTCAAATTTTTTTTAACCTCTTAAATTTGAAGTTATTTTTATTCTTTCAAATCCACAATGAATTTTTTTAGTTTCTATAATTTATCATTTCAATAGTCTCTCTCTGATCAAACCACGTCAAAACTAAAATTCTTTTCGTAGTTTTAGCTATATAAACAAAATTCTTCCAAATTATGCAATGATCTCAAATTTCAATCAAGTCCTTTTTTTCTCAATTTATTCTCAAATAAATTAATTTCTTTACTTTCAACATTTATTACAAAATTAAAAGTATCTAAATAAAAATAATTTAAAAAGTGGTATATTTAGTATTGTTAGAATCTTAAACAACAATGATTATACTGCCGAGGACATAACTACTGAGATGAGTAGGGATAAGTCTACCTTTATCCTTAACAGTCCTCAATTTTAGATACCTTATTTTATGAACTCAAATCCAACCCAAATAAAAACACTTTTTTTTTGTTAAATCACATGATTAAAAAAGTAATTTTAAATTTGGAAAATAAAAAATGTTACTCTGGAATTATTTGGATAAATATAAAAACAAGTTTGGTTTAAGATAATGGATTTGTAGTTGGTTATTTTTACAAATGATAATTTTGGGGGAAATCGAAACATGCAGGATTCTGACGAAAGCCGAAAAGCGTGTGATTGTCCCTTAAATTGCAAATCCCGAATCTTAATCGCTCCCATGAGATTCATTTTTACAAAGTCGTAGGTTGGTGTTGTTGGAAAAGAAAGGGTCCTACATCTACTCTCTCTCAACCTTTCTTCCTATTTCTCGTTAACTTCCAAGGTACGAATACCACCCTTCTTTTCCCTTAAGTCCCCAAAATTTATCTTTCTAACTCTTCGCAATCTAATCTCTTGTTACTCGTACATAGATTCAGCTCATTTTTTGTGATTCTTTTCTCCCTGTTTTCCTCATCGTGTTTTCTCTCCGATTGGGGATTATAAAACACATCAGCACAAAGAATTGGAAATAACATTTGCATGAATGCCAAATTAACGCTTTTTTTCTCGATTTCTTTCCTTGATTCTGAGGCTTCATGACCTGCTGCAGAAATCCACTGCAATCGATCAGGTTGACTCGGTTTCAGGGTGATGATTCCAATTAAAAGAAAAAATTGTTTGCGGCGATTTTTCTTGGCAGTTTCGAAGTAACTTAATGGATAATTCCAGATGATTCAATTTATGGACTAAAAATTGCTCGTGACAATCTCAAAGTAACTTACGAGTTCAGATTACTTCGGCATATGATTAATATGATATTGAATTTTAGTGTTTCTGAGATAAATTAGTTATTCGGTTTAACATTTGATAATCAAGTTTCAATTTCATGCTGTGGCTACTTACCCCACCCTTTTTGTTCAAAATAATTGGATACGTGGTGCTAGGTATATGTTAAGTAAAGAAAAAAACTATTGTTCATGTTCTTTTCTTTGGTTTTTGCTTAGAGTGATGTGACTGAATCATTGTTTCACTTCTTGATGTGACTGAATCAACTGCTTTGCAAAACCTGTATTATGCATATAGTCTAGAGCTCTAAAAACAAAAGTAAGCGCTGTTTAATGCTTACTGGAAGAAATTCACAGGCGAAGTTTTTCTGGTTAAGATAGCTTATATCAACTGTTTCAATGTAAATAGAAAACTTTTGTGCCTCTGAAAGCTAAACTGGATAATTTTAGGAGGTTTCGTTTCTATTTTGTATATGGTGTACCCTTGTTCATAATAAGCTGCGAATTAAGATTTTTTCATATGTATATTAAAATATAAACTTGTTTTTGTATTTTTATACTTTTATTTTAGTTGAATGGGAACATGACTAAATATGGATCACTATTCGCTAATTATTATTGGTAAGGGTACCATAAGAATCTTGCAATAATTCTAAATATTAAAGTATTACAATACATGTTGGAATCTGTTCTTGCTCGTGCGAATCTGAAGAAGTAAGAGCTGTTGGATATGGTTGTAGTTGGCATATAATTTTCTTTCATTCTCCTTTTTCTGTCCCTCTTTTTGGGTAGTAAAATTTGATTGTATTTGATTCATGGACTTTATAGCCTATTTGATTCAAGACTACCGGCAACAAAGGATACCATAAAAAGAGAAAAACATATGCTTGAGTAAAAAGTAGATTCATTTTCTTGTCATAGATTGAGACCAGGCAAAAACTGAAAAGACCTAACTCAAGGAACAGCGGAGGCAAAATGTTAGTGGACCTGTGTAGTTGGATAAGAAATGTTATATTGATTACGAAGATGAAGATGCATATGTTACTGTTATGCAGGGGTGTGCATTGAATATTTTAAAATCTAATCTGTATAATTATATTGATTTAAATCTAAGTTTATATTTTAAGAAAAATAGTTTAACCTTTATTGATTCAAATCTATATAATTGGATTAGATTTTAAATTAAAATTCATATTTTCTCAAATAGTGTTATGAAATTTCTAAAAATTGAGTAATAGAAGAAAGGGGATATTCTATACTGAACCATGTTTGATCTTAGATATCGAATGTTAAGTAGGGGATACATGCCTTTTTGTTTCAGGTGGAATGTCATTCTGAGTACTAGTTGAATTCACTAGATTGATTAGATTAGAAGAACAAATTTAGTGATATTATGTCCATTGAAGAGGTTAACTGGTTAGTCATACCAATCGAATCATCACTGCTACTTTTGGAATGCTGGACTTGCAAAAGACGTTTCTCTCCTAATTTTTCCTGTACTCTTGTGGATTTTGATTCTTTTGGAAACATTTAAAGACAGGTATGGAAGTAGCTATATGCAATTCAAAATATTTTGGTGCTTTGAAAGTTTTTGTTAATTTTTAAGTGAAATCACCAACTGACCTCAAACCTTTGGGCGTGCTTGTGGTGCTGATCTTGTTTGACTGCTTGAGTTCTCTTATTGGCTCATCCTTATAAGTTATGACATTGGTGTTTTAGTTTGCTATGCTTATGAATCCACTTTACGGTGCGAAGACATTAGGTCTTCGTATTTTAAACATGGTAGAAAAATCCGGACAGCACGCCTGATCTGGTGGTTAATTTGAGGTCAAATAAACCTAACAGGTTGAATGGGTTGATCAAGTTTGACCAAAATATCTGATATCACCTGTCAAGTTTGACCTCAAACTCAGTCAAGGATCACCTGCTTTCACAACATAAATTTAAAATATCTGATATCACATCATATATTCAAAATATCTTATCCCTCGGATTGGATGAACTCTGAGAATTTTGGTTTTGAATTGTAGGAAAAAAAGAAAAGTGGTATAGTTATATGGATAACGGATCATTGACCAAGGAGTCCAAAGAGGTGGCACGTGAATCTCTTATTGCTATCTCTAACTCTCTGCCTGAAAAGACTCTGGATTCAAACTCTGTGTCTGAGAGCAAGAAGTCAGATGGGGTTGCAATGCCAAGCCGTGATAAAGATGACAAATTTAGGTCCGAGCTGATTTCGATTTCTTATGCTGAATCACCTGATCTCAAAATCTGATCAGTTTTGATGATAAACTAGCTCGTGTGTAACTCATGGATTATCGTTTTGTTGAATTTTCTGTATGACAATGTTGTGACTGAACCGATTATGTATTGTCTAAACTGTACTACTGCAACCCTATGTAAATATTGTCACCGGCCACATGCTTGGGTCGTTTGTTGTTTTTTGACTCTGGCAATTGTGTTGTCTCAGTATTATGTTACTTCATGTGCGGTTGTAAGTGTAGAACATTTTCTTATGTTAACAATACTGTTTTGACCACTTCTATGCAGTTATGGAATTTGTCATCCTCCTTTTTAAGCAAAGAAGCTTTAAAAAAATTTACATTGTCACACCCATATGAATGGTGATTCTGCTGTAGATTATGTAAGAAAAATAGATGAATGACAGCATGATTTTCGTAGGAAACAAACTGCTTCCTGTAACTCCAATGCAGTCTTGTCTTAGCATATACTTCTCCTTTGCTTGTTTCAGTTTTGAAGTGAATCATACTCATAATGCAAATAATTGAATCTTTGTGAAAATAGATAGAAAAGGATTGGATTATTGGGAGCATGACAATAATCAAGAAAAAGAACTATTCCCTTGTGTTGTGATGAAATCATATGCATTGGTTCAGGATAGACAATTGCTTTTTATTATAATTCTAATTAAGAAAGAAAATGAAATAATCTTATATTAGTTGAATATAGATTAATATAGTTTTACGAATATTTTGGTACAATTAATCTAAAGACGATGGTAGCTGAATTATTTAAAACTATATAATACGCCCTTCAATTGTCCTAATTGGTCTATAGCTGGATTGGGAATTCTTATAAACCATTTCGGCTCAATGGAATTTGTAAAAGGTAAACTGAAATTTTGAAAAAGCTTTAATTCCTAATATGTTCATTCGCAATTTTTTTTTTTATTTTACACCAAAAAACGATTCTTTTTTGATAAAATTTACTTAAAGCAACACAACCCTAAACCCTAAATTTACTATTTCAATGGAAAAGGTGTTATTGCTTGAAGACCAAAAATAAATCCGCTTTCCCTCGTCTTAAACCAAAACTTCTCTTTTTATGTAACACACGAATTGAATATGATGAAAAAGAATAAGACAACATAAGAACTCCAACTTATGCAAAGTAATCATAAGTTTATTGTTTAACATTAAGATACATTCTTTAAAAATAATTAGAAGTAATTGAAGAAATAAAATCATAAAAAAGTTAAGCACTGCAATTTCATAAACATATTTTTATGTAAGTATGAATGAGAAGTTCTCTTTATGAATAAAACTATACACATTTGAATTCAATGAACTAATAAAAAAAATATTTGTGATTCTTAAAAAAAACATTTTAAAAAACGTTTAATTCTCAATTTGGTCCTCTAATTTCTTTCAAATTTTAAAAATAATCAGTAGTTATTAATTTTTCCAATTTAGTCTTTTAATTTAGAAAAAAAAATCAGTGATTTTCTGCTTGACCATGAATGGTAGTCTAAGAAGAATAAACCTAAGAACTTAGTGGATGAAGAAAATAAAGAGCAGATTGTTGATTGAAAATTAAAGGACTAGTGAACAGTCAAAAAATCAAATTAGATGTCTTCAAAGAAAATGAAAGGATTAAATTAGAAAAACCAATAACTAAGGGTCTTTTTAAAAAAAATTAAAGGACTAAAAACCAATAAATAACTAAGGTCTTTTTAAAATTTCGAAATGAAATTAGATAATTATATTAGGAATTAACTTTGTATTTGGATGAAACATTTGAACTATACTAAGAAATTAAAATGTATTGTATATGAATTGCTTGCAATTAAATTCCCTTCATTTTTTAAATAACTTATTTCGATAAAGAAATTAAAATATCTTGTATTTCAATTTCATGTTTGGATAAACAATTGAATTTCATATGAGATAAAATTTAATTTTAACAATATTTATTTTAGACTTAATTATGTTCTGAATTTATGATAAATTTGGAAATGGGCTTGAGGACTCAGATGGTCGGACCAGGCCAACCTGATTACCCAATCGAGCTGGTCTGACCTAACGACTCAGACTGGCCAGGTCGACCGAGAAACCCCGACGAGCTGGACTAGCCCGACAATCCATACAAGCCTGACCAGTTCGACGACACATGCTAGTTGGTCATGCCCGCCAAGTTCATCAATTTGATCAGGCTTTTCGAGTCGACGGGCCAGAAAGGCATGTTAGAGTTGTTACGTCGGTTTATGCGTACCTATCTTGGTCATCCGGCCTGTCTTGGTCATCAGAACTATTTCACTCATCTTGGTCGTCAGAGCCACCCAACCTGTTTGTGTTGTGTCCAACTCGTCTTGGTCGTCGTGCTCATCTGACCTGTCTTGGTCGTCGTGCCTGCTCGGTCTGTCTTGGTCATAAGGCCTACCCAACCCATCTTGGTCTTCAGGCTTGTCTGACTTGTTTGGGTCATCGGTCTCGCCCGATCCGCTTATGTCGTCAGGCCAACCCAATATGTGTGGATCGTCAGGCCTGTCTGGCCTGTGTGGGTCGTCGGACCTGCCCGACCTGTTTCTGTCGTCAAGCCTGTCCAACTTGTCTGCGTCGTCTGGTTTGCCCAATCCATCTTGGTCGTTGGGCCCACCCGGCTCGTCTGGCTCGTCTAGTCGTCAATCCAGCTCGTTGAGTCCATCTATGGACTGGGCTAAATTGACAACTCTACCTGAAATGTCTTGAGTGTGAGATTCAATGAGGAGAAATTAAAATTCCACCTATTTTGAGGGTATTTGAATTTCTATTATTTAACTCATTGAAATATTTTAAAAAAATACTTTTGAATTTCTCTATCTAAACAAAAGATTTCATCACAAAGAAATATAAATTCTTCAAAAGAATTAAATGCTTCGTTAGGGTTTAGGGTAGTGTTGCTTTAAGTAAATTTTATAAAAAAGGAATCGTTTTTCAGTGTAAAATAAATAAAAAATTAATTGCGAATGAAGATATTTTATTTTTCTTATCTCATTGTTATTATTTCAAAAATTATTCTTTTGTTTCATACGTATGTTCTGTAAGGATGAAATTTTCTTTAATTATTTTTATTAATTTCTTAATAAAAAAATTTTGGAAAAAAAAGGAGTTTGACTTAATAATAAGTTAAATTAATTTGTATACTAATTAAAAATAGAAGTTAAAAGCGTTTCTACAAATGAACTTTTACATATTATAATTTTAATTCATATAAAAGTTAATTACATTTTTTCTTTATTTTTTCTGCAAAATTTTTATGAATAGATCACTAAAAATCATTGACAAAAATTATAATTGATAGTAATTAAAAAATATTTATATTTTTTATTTATTTTATGAAATAAAATATTGGATAGATTTCACGAATGGTACTAATCAACGTGAACTTTAGGTAGTTTTGTTTGTATTTGAATGTAAATGCAATATCATATAAGCAGAAGTACAAAAAAGTTACATTTGAATTCAGCTCTAAATTTGTGGTTCGTTGTTAATCTATTATAAATATAAATATAAGAAAAGAGTATATTAAGAATGTGATCCTATTATTCTATTTTACCGATACATCTTACAAATGTTACTTTTTTTTAGTTATTTAAATTATAATTTATTATTTTATTCATATTTATTTCGTTACCATTTATTTGTTGATAATTAATTTTCCTTTTTACTCTTTTGTTTTTTCTAGAATAATTTATTAAAAAACAAAAACATATTTCAACTTTATTATTATTATTGAATAAATAACAATAATAGATTACAAATAATATTTCAATAATATTTAAACTCTAATATAGACCACACTCTTTCTTTTAAATAAATTATCATAATTTAGAGTTATTTTTTAAAAACTTATTAATATTTTACACTTAATTCAAAACTTAATTATAAACTTAAAACTATTTATTATTTTTTTCTCAACTTTAAGATTTTTTAATATATATATATATATATATATATATATATATATTTATGTATTAAATATGTTTTTGTCCTTAACTTTAAGTGAAAATTGAAATTAGTCTCTCTCCAAAATCTTGACTCAATTTAGTCCTCCAATTTTACAAATGTTTGGATTGAGTCTTCTTAACAAAAATTTGTTAAGTTTATTTGATGTTTCAAACTTATTTCAAGACAGTTTCTTAGCTAATATTGAAACAAAAATGTGTCAAGCGGAGTAAACAACTCACATGCTCTCATGAAACGCGTTTAAAATATTAAATAAATTTTATAAAAATTGGTTAAAATGACTGAATCCAAATATTTGTAAAGTTGAAGGACTAAATTAAATCAAGGTTTTAACGAGAAACTAAATCTAATTTTAACTACTAAGAGTTAAGAGACAAAAACATATTTAACCTTTTATTTAATTATAAACATAAAAAACATACAAACCACCGTGGGTAATCACGGTTTAAATCTAGTTTAATATCTGAAACATATAAAAAATTTAAAAGTTTTTCAATAATTTCAATAATCTGTATCAGGTCAGGTAAAATTTCAATAATCTAAAAACAAAAGTGACAATAAATTTGACTGTTTAATTTAAAAGAATGATAAAATAAAATTTATTTATGAATCTCTTTGGGAATGATTTTATTAATGCGTATAAATTAGCTTTAATGGAATTAAATTGAATTTGATTCAAAAGCATTTTCTAATTAATTGGTATCGGTGATGGTAGAGTGGTACATGGTTTGATTCAGAGATGGGCATGGAGGAACAGGAGTTGGAGAAGAAGGTGGAGATCGTCCTCAAAACTATTGGTCCTGCACGCCCCTCTCGCCTCCTCCTTCCTTCCTCCATCAAGGTTTCTCTTCTAACTTCCTCTTTTCCCCTTCAATTCTCAAGTTCTGCGTTTTTCATTTTCAATTCCACCATCTCAATTCACACCGTTTTAATCCACTGTTATTGCCCCCTCTTTCTCTGGGGCGTTGGTAAAACAAAAAAAGAATCAAAATTAATACCCTTTTCGCAGATGACAATGATACTTGGCTAGGGTTAGTTGCAATCGAATCATGGACTATGCCAAGTGTGCCTTCATAGCTCAAACTGCGAACATTTTTATTTTTATTTGTTAATGTTGTGTTCTTCCAAAAAGGGTGTTGTTTGGGAAGGGGGGGTCGAGGTGATCAAGCTATGTTGATTCTGACCCTGCCTTTCTTTGGGGAAGAATGGTTATGGTTTCATTTCTTTTAATTAGTTTGTTTGACGATCCATCTTGTTAACTATAGGTGATATTTTTTCATTTCTTATGCTTCTTTTAAATCGCATATAGGTGCGTGATTTGAGGAGATTAGTTGCTGGGAATGTTAATTTACCAATTGAGAACTTGAGTCTTGTTCTGCGTGGATGTGCTTTGTGTGACATGAAAAATGGAGATGAAGTATCTGTGCAACTCAATGATGGAGGTATAGTTCTAGTCCTAGTTTGGTTATTTGATAAATGCACTATATTGACTTCTTTAAAGAAAAAGAAGAATGTTCTCTCACATTGAGTACAAAAGATGTAAAACACTCAAATTCCATACAGTAACTTGACTCTGCTTACTTAGACTTTAATTCACAATTATACTATTATACTAATTTAACTAAAACATTGCACTGGTTTAACCAAAGTGTTGTGGTCTTGAAAAAAAAATTAGGGATGACATGTGTCTCCATCATAACCATGTGATCATTGAATTTTCATGTTATTACAATATTAGTGATGACTATGGAGGTTTTTAAGAAGGTCTTTTAATGGTTATGTAATGTTTGGATGTGTTACAATTGGCATATTGGTTCAGATATGAAGTTAATCAATAATTATACTAATTTAATCAATACATTGTACTAGTTTATCCAACATGTGAAAGTGTAAAATAGGTGTATCCAAGTTGTAACCGCCTCTGTTGCACCTTCTGTAGTCTTTGATATGGTCACATCGTTCATCCGTTCAACTTTGTTATAGATTTCGGTCAAATTTCTCCTTAAGTACTTTTACGAGAGAAAAACAAGAAAAAATTAAATGAATTTCTTCCTTAGCTAAAATTAGCTCATTTGTGAGTTTATTTGTACAAGTTCTCTCATGTAACTTCTCCAAAATCTTATTTTTAACTTGTGCATGATCTAGCTTTAGCTTATAAAGAAACTCGTTTCATTTTTTTTCTTCTTATTTTTCTCTCCTGGGAGTGTTTATGAAGACACTTATCCAGATAAGCTCTTGACAAGTTTATCTTTTGAAAATAACTTTTGCTTCTGGGACTGCATCAGTGTAACCCATCAGTTGAAACCACTCTCTCCCTAACTTTATTCCTTGGTCTATTATAAAATAAAAAAATACCTGATTAGTTGTTGATTATATTTATTACTTCTCTATCTTTTTTGGGACTCTTACATTTTAAAGGTTTTTTTTTTTATGCATTTGATCAATATTCCAACATCATACAGAGATGTTATTAATTGTTTGTTGATATACTAGATAGCTTGATTGTTGCTGTTAAACCAAAGCCACCCGTGAAGGATGAATATGACAATGATGATGACGATGAAGATCTGGTAAAATCAATTCATTGCTACCTAACAAAGTGACCATAACGTCAATTTGGTATTCATTTGACTCGAATTCATCTTGATTACTTCTTCTGCAGAAGTTTCGGCTTCCTCACTCATCAAGTCGGTGGAAGAAGTGGCTGTACACTTTTCTACACGATAACTTGAAGCTTCCAGGTATGAAGCTGAATAAATGGTATTTGTTTAGGCTTTAGTAAATTACTGTTTTCATCCTTCAAATATGTAATCATTTACTGTAGAATCCATAATGTTCAAATCACCATTTCACTTTATTTCTTGAAGAATCATTCAAATATTCTTACTCCCAAATCTTCGAGTTATACCAATGTGGCCTTTGAAGCATCTGCAGTATGTATCACCATAGTCTGCTTGCTTGCAGACAATTTAAACTGGGTCATTCAGCTGGTGTATGCATTATTCCAGGCATCAATATAGATGTGTGAATCTCTCGTGGGCAATGATGATGATAATAGTTCCCTTTGACATTAACAAGCTTCTAAAAATGCTCATTCTCCATTCACAGATGTTGTTTTGATGGTAATTTTCACTCTGAGTCTGAAGGCGTGGCTTCTCATAACTTTGTGGTTTATCCTTGCTCCTGTCGCCCACAGATGGGATCTCGGACCTTTGTATGTATGTCTCTTTTCTTCCTTCCTATTATTCGGGCTTTTAGTCCACTTACTATCTGTTTTTTATGGGTTCAACTCCACTATATCTTGCCTATGAATAGCTTGGACTAGGGAGGCTGCACCATAAATTCGGTGCACAAATTTGTGTATAATAATTACTTGTGACTGATTTTGAATCTGAATTGCCCCTGAAACGATGTTTGAAAAGAAAAAGAGTCTTTTGTTGTTTGGGAGAAAAGCAATTATGAGCTGATGTTGTGTGAAAGTTCTGTGGCACATTTTACTCTTTTCTTGTCATAATGTCATGGTTAGATCTTCATTTGATATGCTGAGAATTTCCATGCACCATTATGCCCTGAACCCATAAATTCGATTTGACATTGTAGAGATTAAAATAAGATGTCTTCCAAGGGTACTTACTGGTCATTGTATACGATAAAATTTGTGTCATTATGGCGTGTTTCAACTTTCGTGTAGATACTTGCAACTGGCTTTTGTCTCATTCTCTTCAACCTTGGAAAGCGCCAAGCTGGTGACATCAGGTATGACCAGACATTATTTGCTGTGCATTACTAGTATATTGTTCACAACGTTGAACAATGGGAAAGTCAAATCTGATAATTCAAATAAGACCCCTGTATGCTAGTGTGAACTTCATTATTATCAAAACAAGACAAAATGAAGTACAGAAGGCTTAGAAGGAAGTGTGAATAAATTTTGTAACATCCTGGATTAAAAATTCGACATATCTAAGTAATAATAGCACATCAGGAGCTTAAATTATTTTCACGTGCTTTTTTGGATTTTACCTATTTTTTTCCCTTTGGAAAATTCCCAGTATGATGTATAATATTTCTACCTGCTTCATATGTTAACCTTTTCTGATTGCTCAATCCATGAGAAGGATGTCACAAGTTTAGTATTCTAGTTTTATCCATTTCGCTAATATGGAAGTAATACTAGTTTTCTCAAATGGAAAGACAAAAGGGAATATATAGACAATAAAGCTAATGATAAATTTTATGTCTCATCTCTGTCAACTTTTATATGCTTAAAATTTTCATGGTTACATGTCTATCTATAATACATTTATAGGAAGAATTCTGACCCTCTCATATCTGTATTCTTGACCAATTCTAAATGATTGTTGATACCAAATATACTTGTTGCAAACTATTTTGTGATAGTTTTGAAATGTTTTCTGCTTTACAACAAACGTTGCAGTGCATATTCTATCTTCAATGAAGACTTCAGAGAGCTTCCAGGGACGCTTAACGCAGATCGGCTTGATAGAGATATAAGAGCAGGACAGTTTTGAGGCTTGCTGCACTCTTTCCGATTTCCCCGACATTGATGTGAAGTCACATGATGTATATCTGCACAATCACAAGGAGATAATTGACTAGCCAAAGAGTTAACAAGTACAGTACCCATGAAAATGACAAAGTTTTCCATTAGACCTGTGTCCCTTCTGTGTATATATCATGTACGATGTACTGATACGATTGAGATGAACGTTTCATTGTGGATTATTGGGTCTATGTCTCTGCTACCGAGGCTCCTGTTTATGAATTTCAGAGTTCACACTTTCGGTGAAGCGGCCACCTTTGGGCCATATATGCAGAGACTTGTCAGGAATCAAAAATTGAGACTGCTATTTAAATACTGTTAAGACTATAGCTTTCAACTTTTTTTGTTAATCTACAACTTTAGTTAATCTGTAATCTTTTGCTGAAAGTAAAGTTTTGTTAAGAACCGTTGATTTTTAAAAAATCATGTTATGTTCAAAGTCAGCCACTGCCGATTGAAAATCCACAAATCTACTATTCCGAGCTAGTCACTACGCAATAATGAATTTCTGATAGATTTTCGAGAGAATACTTTTTGGTTACAAGCCCTTTTGGCATTTTTTTTATTACATGTTAATGTAAAGATTGTGCTAAGAAATACCCTCTTAGCAAATATTTCTAAAAGAAAAAATGTGTTGCTGTTGGTTCCCAAATAATGCGGATGTGGTACTATTTAATGGCTTCACTCTCTTTCCTTTGCAAAGTCAAACCACAGCCATGCTAGAGAACATTTGATGAAAGACAATCATGGACGGTTGTTAGCACGTACTTTATCTGCTTCATGTAATGTTATTTTACACATTTTGTTTCTGGAGTTATTTCAAAAGGAATATTTTTTCAGTATCCCACTTTTTTTAAAGTTCTTAATGTCCCACTTTTTTCAAAAGTTGTTAGTTTCCCACTTAAATATTTTAACGATTCAAAATTCTATTTTAGCTATTTTAAAAAATATTTGATTTTATTAATTAACTTTTTAAAAGTATACACAGTCTTTATAAGTGTTCCCATTTTAAGTTTAGTATTCTACATTCTAGTTTTTATATAATTTTTTGAAGTGATTTTATTATTAAAACAAATATAGCAGTATCTCAATGCAAGATTCTTTTATGGTGGCATAACATCAAAGATCAAATTTAATTTGTACATATTTACATGACCAGAACTTGTAATTTTTTAAAAACGTAATAAACCCGACCAAATATAAAGTATGGAGGAGTATTAATTTAAATTTTGAATTATTTTGTCATTGGATCTGGTGCATTGTAAGTCTATTTTCAAAGCTATGTCATACACCATCATTCGTTCATTCATCTTGTCTACTTTCTTTTTCGGCAAGCACGTCTTGTCTACTTTGGAACGTCACGGTGATTTGGTTTGGAGCAAAATATTGATTTATTTGAGGTTGCGTTCATACAAATAGAAAAAAAAAAACAACACTGATTTCTGCTAATACCATATTAGACAATTGTAGATATTGTCAAATTAATTCCCTTCTACACCACACAGATTCACAGTGACTTTATGCAGAAACAAATCTCAGTTTGAAATGAAATTAAATAATATGATTTAACAAATACGTTTGGGGGTTGGCGAAAAATCAGTGGTCGATAATATCATAGTTTGGAACACCAATCCTCGACGGCACGTAACCTCACATTGGGGGAACAAAGTCAAACCAGGTAATCTTCTCTTTTTTTTCAACCATGCCATGCACCTTCACATGTTCTAATTTTAATAACTTTTAACTATTTTTTTTTTTCAGTTCGGAGAAACAGTTTTTATCTTATAAATTATAAACATAGGAGACTGCATCTTCTCTTTTTGTTTCAAAACATTGTTCAAATATTTCAAACTTGTCTCAAAGACTCTTACTTTCAAGTGTTTTAAACTAGAAATGGGTTTCAGCTACAACCCTTCTGTTGGTTATTGATAAAACTTTAGAAAGATGCGTAAATGTTAAGAGTTTTTTTTTTTTTTTATTTATTGAAAGATCGTAATAGTTTATTTGGCATAAATGTAGGTACCATAGTGAGAAACAGTGGACCTACAATTCAGAGCTTCTGTCAAATGTCGTTGACTAATATATCTATATTCTATGTCAAGTCCTATTCATTTTTCATGGACCCACCTCTTACAATAACCAGCCACATTGAGTTACTTCAACAACAAAAAAACACTCTTGTACAATCTATTAATGGGGTTTGTTGAGAGATATATGTCAATTTTTGTATGATATTGTGTAGCTTTAAATGAATTAGTCTTCGACCAACAATTACGGAACCCATGAAAAATAGGATATTAACATAAAGTTAGTTAAAAAATTGTGGAAATAAGTTTACCCTATGGGTAAAGATTTATTTATTTATTTCTCATTTGTGGTCGACAATTAAGGATGTGTTTGGTTGTGTTTTTAGCTATAAACGTCAAATCTACTTGTTTATGACTGGGGTGTTTTGTTTTTTCGTTGGAAAAATTATATAATTAAGGAGGATGTACGAATGAGTGTTTTTCTATTAACATCAATGTGCTGAGTTTTTATCTTTAACTTTTGGGAATCATTTCTCTTTCATCTGTGAAGGTTCATAAATCTTTGGATTTGGGTATTATTGAATTTGTAAATCCATTGTTATCTAATTATAGGTTCTTCTTGAATTTGGATTTTTTATTGAATTTCGTTGTGCTGTTTCTTTACTGTGTGTTCATAATACATTAATTATTAGTAATTTTGACGTTTTAAAATATATTAAAAAATTATTTAAAATACTAATATAGTGTATTTTGAATGTTCAGCTGAAAATAACACTAAAAAAATCAGTAGAGAATCTGTACTGATTTCTCTCTTCTGATTTTACATCTTATAAATGTGTGTCTTCATAATACACTGATTACTAGTAATTTTGATGTTTTAAAATATATTAAAAAACTATTTAAAATACCAACACAGTGTATTTTGAATGTTTAGCTGAAAATAACACTAAAAAAATCAGTAGAGAATCTGCACTGATTTCTCTCCTCTGATTTTATATCTTATAAATGTGTTGTAAATTATTATTTGAGTTGCTTTTTGGTTGTGAATATGAGTATAAGTACACAAATTGTTGGGTAGAATTTGCTTTGTTATTTGGGTAAACTTGTATGATGTTTCTTTGATTTCATCCCTTTTAGTTTATATTTGGTAAACACTTGTTAGTTTCAAATTTTTTTTTACGATGACAGTACTTGATTAATCTTGTTTTGCATTTCTACCATTATTTGTGTGAAGAATAGTTTTTCTATGGAAAAAATGACACAACCTATATATTTTAGGGCTGAATGACAATGATTATTCCTTTTTTTTTTGTCTATTTTAAATCTTAAAATTTAATGAGACAACAAATAAATGTTATTTCTTTTATGATAGAGCAAAATGAATAAGCATAATGAAATATTGCATGAGATAACAGGCAATATAAACTTGTTTTAAAGAAGATATACTTATTTTATAAATATTAAAAACATATTTACTATTTTTAAAAGGAATGTATTTAATTTTTTGAAAAAGGCTGAAATACTGATTTGTTACTAATATTGGTTTAGTTTTCTCAATTTAATTCTATTTTTTTTAATTTGGTCATAATATTTGTTAATTTTGTTCAATTTTGTCTTTTTTGTTAATGTTGTTAAAATAATTAACGGATTGTGAACAATGACTACTAGGGATGTCAACTAGGGATGGCAACGGGGCGGGACGGGTACGGGTATCATGATCCCATCCCCATCCCCATAATAAAAATTCATCCCCATCCCCATCCCCAAATCCAACGGGTATACAACTTTTGACCCATCCCCATCCCCACCGGGTAACGGGTATTTTCTTATACCCATACCCATACCCATTTTTTTATTGTTCCATATATCAATTAAATATTTTTTATAAAAAAAATT